>Ga0316204_10004189_pt1 | contig 26567 bp, 21 predicted proteins | sample 6monrhotite_MG_2_FD_205661 | JGI IMG/M metagenome (GOLD analysis project Ga0316204, IMG submission 205661) | Microbial mat bacterial communities from mineral coupon in-situ incubated in ocean water Damariscotta River, Maine, United States -... | ecosystem: Environmental > Aquatic > Marine >...
CGATATTCGCGGCAATGGTGACAGCGAAGGGTTGATGGAGGACGAATACACCGCACAGGAACTCAACGACGCGGTTGAGGTGATCAACTGGGCCGCCGCCCAGCCGTGGTGCAACGGCAATGTCGGCATGATGGGGATCAGCTGGGGCGGGTTCAACGGGTTGCAGGTGGCCGCCCTCGCCCCTGATCCGCTCAAGGCGGTGATCACCCTGTGTTCCACTGTGGACCGTTTTGCCGATGATATTCATTACAAGGGCGGTTGCCTGCTGAATGAAAACCTCGGCTGGGGCGCGACGATGTGGTCCTATTCTTCCCGTGCGCCGGACCCGTCCCTGCGCCCCGAGGATTGGCGCGAGATGTGGCTTGAACGGATGGAGAACGAACCGTTCCTGCCCGCCACATGGCTGCGCCACCAGCGCCGCGATGCCTATTGGCGGCATGGATCGGTCTGCGAAGATTTCAGCGCAATCAAGGCCAAGGTGCTGGCCGTTGGGGGCTGGGGTGACGCCTACAAAAACGCGGTGCCGCAATTGGTCGAGGCGCTGCCGGGCGCCAAGGGGATCGTCGGGCCTTGGGTGCATAAATATCCGCATTTCGCCGTGCCGGAGCCACGCATCGGCTTTCTGCAGGAGGCGCTGCGCTGGTGGGATCATTGGCTCAAAGGTTTGGATACCGGTGTTGAGGATGATCCTGACTACCGCGCCTATTTGATGGACGGTGTGCGCCCCGCAGCATGGTACACAGAACGCCCCGGCCGCTGGGTGGCAGAAAACAAGGGCGCAACCAGCCATCTGGACACCGCACAATTGCACCTGACCGATGATGGATTGACCGACATGGCTGGCCCACTGGATGCGCTCGTGTCTTCTCCCGCGCATTGCGGGGCGGACGCGGGGGAATACTGCGCGATCTGGCTGGGGCCGGAAATGCCCGGCGACCAGCGCCATGATGATGCGTTGTCGCGCTGTTTTGACAGTGGTCCCTTGACCCAAGACATGGATATCATCGGGGCGCCGCGTCTGTCGTTGACCGTGACCTCCGACCAGCCTCAAGCCCAGATCGCCGTGCGCCTGAACCACATTCACCCCGATGGTGCATCAACGCGGATCACCTATGGCGTGCTGAACCTCAGCCATCGCAACAGCGCAGCAGAGCCGCAGCCGATGCAGCCGGGTGTGCCTGAGGAGGTTTCTTTTGCTCTTGATCACATCGCCTACCGCGTACCCAAGGGGCATCGCTTGCGGGTGTCGATCTCGGACGCCTATTGGCCGCTGATCTGGCCGTCGCCGGAAAAGACCGAGCTGCGGCTGACCCAAGGGCGGATCGCCCTGCCCCAACGCCCCACGGCTAGCGGGGATGAATACGCCTTTGCACCGCCCACCGCCGCCGACCCGTGGCAGATCGAAACCCTGCGCGATGAAAACCACATCCGCCGGCAGGAGACAGATATGGTCACAGGCCGCGTCAGCCTGATCATCGAGGATGATTTTGGCGCTGTGCGCGATGCCGATCACGGGCTGATCTCTAGTTCCATCGCCCGCGAAAACTGGAGCGTTCATCCAGACGATCCGGCCTCTGCACGCGGCACCTGTCACTGGACTGATGAATTGCAGAAGGGCGACATCCATCTGCGGACCGAAACCCGCTGCGAAATGTGGTCCGACAGCACAAAATTCCACCTGACTGCCCGAATCGAAGCCTTTGAAGGGAATGATCTGATCTATCAAAGGGATGTCGAAGACAGCATTGATCGGGACAATCTGTAGTCACAACGACATGAAGACCCGTTATTAACCCTTGCAGCAACAGACGAAATGCGCAAACTTGACTCCACAGTCAATAAAACCGCGAGCAACGCGGCGAACCACGATACAACCGGGAGAACCTAAATGAATGATCAACTGAATTACCTGACGGAGAAAGTGGCCAAGGGCCTGATGACCCGTCGTGAGTTTGTCGGCCGTGCCGCCGCTTTGGGCGTGACGGCAGCCGTTGCAAACACCATGCTGGCCACGTCTGCCAAGGCGGACACGCCCAAGCGTGGCGGCATGATGCGCATCGGCTCGTCCGGCGGCGAAAGCACGAACACCCAAGATCCGGCCCTGACCGCATCCGAAGTGCCATTGAACAACCTGCGTGCCTGGGGCGAGACCCTGGTCGAAGTCGACCCGAACGGCGAGCTGGACTACCGCATGGCCGAGAGCGTCGAAGCTTCCGCAGATGCGAAGACATGGTCCTTCAAAATCCGTAAGGGCATCCCGTTCTCCAACGGCAAAGACATGACGCCAGACGACGTTATGAAAACCATGGAGCGTCACAGCAACGAAGACAGCCAGTCGGGTGCATTGGGCATCATGAAGGGCATTGCGAATATGAAGGTCGACGGCGACAACTTTGTGGTTGAGCTGGACACGCCTAACGCTGACCTGCCGTTCCTGATGGCGGACTATCACCTGATGATCCAGCCCGGTGGCGGCATGGACAATCCAGGCGCGGGCATCGGCACCGGCCCCTACACCATCGAAATCGACGAACCCGGTGTGCGCCACGCGTTCAAGCGCCGTGACGATTATTGGGACAGCGACAACCGTGGCTGGGCCGATGAGATCGAACAGCTTGTTCTGAACGATGCAACAGCCCGTACCGCGGCGCTGCAATCTGGTCAGGTACAGATCATCAACCGCGTTGACCCAAAGGTTGCCGCGCTGCTGGACCGTGCCCCTAACCTGAGCGTTCAATCCGCCTCTGGTCGTGGCCACTATGTGTTTATCATGCACATCGACACCGCGCCGTTTGACAACAACGAACTGCGTCTGGCGCTGAAGTATGCGATCGACCGTCAGGAGATGGTGGACAAGATCCTCCGTGGCTATGGCTCCATCGGGAACGACATGCCGATCAATGCCTCCTATCCGCTGTTTGACGAAAGCATCCCGCAGCGCGAGCATTCCATCGAAAAAGCCGCCGAGCACTATAAAAAGTCCGGCCACGATGGCAGCCCGATCATCTTGCGTGTTGCAGACGGTGCCTTCCCCGGTGCGGTTGACGCCGCAGCCCTGTTCCAGCAGAGCGCGGCCAAGGCGGGTATCCCGCTGGAGATCAAGCGTGAGCCAAACGATGGTTACTGGTCCGAAGTATGGAACGTACAGCCTTTCTGTGCCTCCTACTGGGGTGGCCGTCCGGTTCAGGATCAGATGTATGCCACGGCATATCTGTCCACCGCAGATTGGAACGACACCCGTTGGAAGCGTGATGACTTTGACGCCCTGTTGAACTCTGCCAAGGCCGAACTGGACCAAGGCAAGCGCAAGGCGATCTATTCCCAGATGGGCCAGATGCTGCGCGACGAAGGCGGCTTGATCCTGCCAATGTTCAACGACTTCGTTGCGGGCGTGTCCAACAACGTCGGCGGTTACGTGAATGATCCAAACGGCCCTGTGATGAACAACAAGTCTCACATTGCCTGCTGGCTGAAAGACGCGTGATCCGGGCCATTAGCAAATGCACCCGATTTTAAAACTCATTGTCCAGCGCGTTGCGCTGGGCATTATGCTGCTGTTTGCAGCGTCCATTCTCATATTTGGCGGCACCATGATGCTGCCCGGCGACGTGGCCCAGCAAATCCTTGGCCAGTCTGCGACCCCTGAAAATCTTGCCAATCTGCGCGAAAGCCTTGGCTTGGACGAACCCCCAGTATCCCGCTATTTTCAATGGCTTGGCGGTATCCTGCAAGGCGATCTGGGCACCGCGCTGACCAATGGCCGCGATATTGCCGAAAGCCTTGGCGGACGTCTCAAAAACACGTTGTTCCTTGCCTTCTGGGCCGCTGCGATCTCGGTTCCGCTGGCAATTTTTCTTGGCCTGCTGGCCGTGCGTTACAAGGACCGCATCCCTGACAAGGTGATCTCGGCCGTGACGCTGACCACCATTTCGATCCCTGAATTCATGATCGGCTATGTTCTGATCTACTGGATTTCGATCCGCCTTGGCTGGTTCTCTTCCGTTGCCATCATCAACGACAGCATGTCGCTCGGCGAAAAACTCAATGCCATTGCGATCCCGGTTATGGTGCTGACCCTTGTGGTACTGGCCCATATGATGCGCATGACCCGCGCGGCGATCCTGAACGTGATGCAATCGGCCTATATCGAAACGGCTGAGCTTAAGGGTATGGGCATGCTGCGCATCATCGCAAAACACGCCTTTCCCAATGCCATTGCGCCCATCGTCAACGTTGTGATGATCAACCTTGCCTATCTGGTGGTAGGTGTGGTCGTGGTCGAAGTGGTCTTTGCCTATCCCGGCATGGGGCAATATCTGGTGGATCACGTTGCCAAACGCGATGTGCCTGTTGTGCAGGCCTGCGGTCTGATTTTTGCCGCCGTTTACATCGGGTTGAACCTGATTGCTGACATTGTCTCAATCCTCGCGAACCCACGGTTGAGGCATCCAAAATGAAGAACATACCTCTTTCCGCCCTCATCGGCCTGTTCTTCACCGGCCTGTTTTTCCTCATGGCACTTTTTGCGCCGCTCATTGCGCCTTATGGCATGGCCGAAGTTGTCGGCGATGTCTGGGAGCCGTCCTCATCCGAGTTCTTGCTGGGCACGGACAGCATCGGCCGCGACCTGCTGACCCGTCTGATCTATGGCGGGCGCACCACGATCTTTATCGCGACCATGGCAACCATCCTCAGCTTCACACTTGGCTCCGTCCTTGGCTTTTTTGCTGCGGTGTCGGGCGGTTGGGTTGACCAGGCCATCAGCCGCTTTGTTGATCTGATCATGTCGATCCCATCGCTGATCTTTGCGCTTGTGGTTCTGTCGGTCATGCCGACAACCACCTTTATCCTGATCCTTCTGATGGGCCTTTTGGACAGCACACGCGTCTTCCGGTTGGCCCGTGCTGTCGCTGTAGACATCACGGTCATGGATTACGTCGAAGCGGCCCGTCTGCGGGGCGAAAAAATCGGCTGGATCATCTTCCGTGAGACCCTGCCGAATGCGCTCTCCCCCCTCGTGGCCGAGATGGGTCTGCGCTTTATCTTCGCGGTACTTTTCATCTCCACACTGTCTTTCCTTGGCCTTGGCGTACAGCCACCGCTGGCCGATTGGGGCGGGATCGTGAAAGAGAACAAGGAAGGCATCAACTACGGCATTCAGGCGGCGCTTTATCCAGCTTATGCCATCGCCATCCTATGTATCTCGATCAACCTTGTTGCGGACTGGATCCTGAACCGCACCACATCGCTGAAAGGGGGCCGGGGATGACCGAACCACTGCTTAAGGTACGCGGCCTCAAAATTGGCGCGACGATCTATCCACCCGGCGAACGTCCGCGGGATATCGAAATTGTCCATGGTGTCGATTTCGATCTTGAGCCGGGCAAGGTGCTGGGCCTGATCGGCGAATCCGGCGCGGGTAAATCCACCATCGGCCTGGCCTCCATGGCCTATGGCCGTGGCGGTGTGGAATTGACCGGCGGCGAGGTTTGGGTCAATGGCCGCGACATCCTGCAATCTGGCCTGCGCGATGTGCGCCGGCTGCGCGGGGCCGAGGTGACCTATGTGTCCCAATCTGCGGCGGCGTCGTTCAACCCCGCCAAAAAGATCATGGAACAAGTGACCGAAGCCGCGATCTTTCAGGGCAAATTCACCCGCAAGGAGGCCGAGGAACGGGCGGTCAACCTGTTCACCAAACTTGGCCTGCCCGATCCCGAAAACATCGGCAACCGGTATCCGCATCAGGTTTCCGGCGGCCAGTTGCAGCGCTGCATGACGGCGCTCGCGCTGTGTCCAGAACCGGACATGGTGGTCTTTGACGAACCCACCACCGCGTTGGACGTGACCACCCAGATTGACGTGCTGGCCGCGATCAAAGAGGCGATCCGCGACACCGGTGTGGCCGCGCTTTATATCACCCACGATTTGGCCGTGGTGGCGCAGGTCAGCGATCACATCATGGTTCTGCAACAAGGCGAGATGGTCGAATACGGCACTACCGACCAGATTATCAACGCCCCGCGCGAAGACTACACCAAGGCACTGGTTTCTGTCCGGTCGATCAACCACGAAGAAAAAGTGCCCACCGACACGCCGCTGTTGCGGGTTGAGAATGTCACGGCCCGCTATAAGGGCACCAACTTTGACGTGCTCAAGGGCATAAATGTGGAACTGCATCCGGGCCAAACGCTGGCCGTTGTCGGGGAAAGCGGATCTGGCAAATCCACCCTTGCGCGGGTCATCACCGGGCTTTTGCCGGCCTCGGACGGGCAGATCGTCTTTGACGATCACACGCTCACCCCCGATCTGGCCACCCGCCCGCTGGAGGATCTGCGCGAGTTGCAGATGATCTACCAGATGGCGGACACCGCGATGAACCCGCGCCAGACCGTTGGCACGATCATCGGCCGCCCGCTTGAGTTCTACTTTGGCCTCAAGGGCAAGGAAAAGCAGACCCGCATTCAGGAACTTCTGGATGAGATCGAATTGGGCGAAGGGTTTCAGGACCGCTATCCGGCGGAACTGTCTGGCGGCCAGAAACAACGTGTCTGCATCGCGCGGGCGCTGGCGGCGAAACCCAAGCTGATCATCTGCGACGAGGTCACATCGGCCTTAGACCCGCTGGTGGCGGACGGCATCCTCAAGCTGCTGCTCAAGTTGCAAAAGATCGAGGATGTATCCTACCTGTTCATCACCCACGATCTGGCCACGGTCAAAGCGATTGCCGATAGCATTGCGGTGATGTTCCAGGGCGAGGTTGTGCGCTATGGCCCCAAATCGCAGGTGCTGGCACCGCCCTTTGATGACTACACCGATCTGCTGCTCAGTTCCGTTCCGGAGATGAAGCTTGGCTGGCTCGAAGACGTTCTGGCCCATCGCAAGATGGAAAGCGCCGGGAACTGATATGGATTGAGAAAAGGAAAGGCCGGGCGGACTTGCCCGGCCTTTTTTGCTATGAGGCTGCTTTGGTGGTACCCGCAATAGGCACACTCCCAACCAACTCACAATCAAAGATTGAACTTGCGGCCAACGCATTGGAGGGTTAACAGATTACTGTACACCCCTCAACGACGGGCAATTTTATGTCACAATTCTTTATTCGTTCGGAGCCAGCTTTTGTGAGGCCGGTCTCCGAGGATTATGTCGATCCAACAGGAGCCTACACCACATTCAACAACCATTTTTCCACAACCTCAGTCACATTTGAAGCTTTGGGCGAAGCGGAGTTGAGGACCACCTTAACGGGTACTTTTCAGCAGGACGGCGACGGCAGGATCACAGGCACCATCATCGGCATCAGAACGACGCGTGAGGAACCGTCCTATGTTTACGAAGGTGTCCCAATCGAGCAAACGGTTGTTCAGCTTGACCTCAATGGCGTTGATTTCAGTCACTACCCCAATGCCGTAAACGGCAATGGCCAATCCAATGATCTGCCTTGGACCAACGAATTGGATGCGGCCTTTTTTGCCGGAGATGACGAAATCACCGTTGAGGCATTGTCAGATGGAACAACCCCGCTTGTCGTAAACGGGCATGATGGCGATGACCGTATTCAGATAGAGCCTGAGTTTTACGATTTTTTCGGCAATGTGTTGGTCAGCGATCAGATATTACCAGATCCTGGCATCGATCTCACCTATGATGAACGCTGGAAGACATTTGCCCCCTCAACGAACGCCGTAATCGAAGGCGGCGCCGGTGACGATTATATCCAGTCCTCCATCGGTGATGATACAGTGTTTGGCGGAAGCGGCGACGATTTCATATTCTCGGATATCGGGCAGGATCGTCTTTACGGCGGGCCGGGAAATGATGAACTGAGATCGACCGAAAAAGGGATGTTTGGCGGCGATGTGTCTTCGGGTGCAACAGCTTTTTATGACTATCCAAGCTCTAATTTTGTCATAAGTGTCGAACAGAACGTCGCAAGGTTTCATGTTGGCCAGCAGCCCCTCGTACCGATAGACCTTTACGAGGGCATTGGCCCATCTGCGCCGCTGGACACAGTTTTGCTGATGCGAACGATCACCGTCGAAGACAAAGTGGCTGACAGAGAAGGCACAGACACCCTGTTCAACATTGATTTCCTGGAATTTCAGGACCGCACCATTAATCTAAATGAGCTGAGCACCTTTCATTTCCATACCAACGATGAGGTGCATCACATGACAGGAGACGCCGCAGCCCTCAACATTGGCGCGCTTCGGGATGCGGTTGAATTGAGTGACGCACAGGCCCGCGAATTGGTTGAAATCTACACCGCGTTTTCGACCGTGCGCCGGATGCTCTGGGTCTGTATTTCTGGGCGCAGCATGTGGTGAAGGGGATGTCCCTTGAAGAAGTCACGGGCCATCTCGCCAGTTCTGTCGAGGCGCAGGCATTGTTTCCCTTCGACGATGACCCTTCTGCATTCATTTCCTCCGTTTATCAAAACGTCCTGAACCGTGCGCCGGATGCCAATGGCTTGGCGTTTTGGTCCGGCGTTTTGGAGGGCGGCCAGATTAGTCGCGGCGAATTGGTGCTTGAGATCATCCGCGGCACCCGGGCCGAAGCTTCCGCAGATGACAGCGCGGAAACTTTGTCTCAACGGACCTCCGATGCCCTGTTTCTGGAGGCGAAAACCTATCTGGGCCTCTATTTCTCGGCCTACATGGGGATGAGCAATGTCGAACATGCAGATGCGGTGTTTGAAACCTTTGACGGCGGTGCCTCCAGCTTTGCCGAGGCCAAAACAATGATTGAGGACTGCCATAATGCAGCAATGGATCCGAATACGGGTGAATTGCTGATCACTATGGTTGGCATCACCGGCGGGATGTTTGACGCGTAAATGCGAGCGCATGGCAGGTTTCTTCGCCGAGCGTTAGGCAACTCTTAGAACGTCAACTTCGCCCCGAAAATCAGCGTGTGGCTTTACACAATCACCAGACTCGGGTCCGGTACGATTGCCCGGTCTAATTATTTTCCCGCATCTTATTGAAATTAACAATGTCATAATGACATCTATAGTGTCATGAATCACTTACAGCAACTTTACCAAGTTATCTGGCAATCCCGCCCCCTGATGCAGGCTGCGGAAGCCGCAGTGGAACGCGGTCTTGAGGGCAGCGGGTTGACCGTGCGGATGCGCGCCGTTCTGGAAATCCTCGCAGATGGCGCCGCAGCGACGGTGCCGGACATCGCGCAGCGTCTTGAGATCAAGCGGCAATATGTGCAGCTGATGATCAATGACACCCATGCCGCCGGGTTCACCGAGGCGGTGCCAAACCCCCGCCATCAACGCTCCAAGCTCATTGCCCTGACTGAGGTCGGGCAAAGCCTAATCACACAGGTCATGCAGCGCGAGAAAGAGCTGTTGCAGACCATTGGAAGCGATTTGCCTGAGGACGAACTGGCGATCACGCTCAGGACCATGCAGCGGCTGATCGCGCGGCTGAAGTCCAGCGCCGAGGAGCATGCGCCATGACGGGTTTCCATTTTGCACTGGTCATTGGCGGTCTCGGCTTTTGGTTTGCTCGCGGTGTTTGGCTGATTGGCCGCGTTAGCAATGGCCCCAAGGTCCAAAATCAATCAGCCACGGCGCTTGTGATGATCGATTTACAAACCGTTTTTTGGAGGGATGGCCCCTATAGCCCTGATCAGAAAGCCGGTGCAGAAAACGCCATCTTTCAAGCGGTGGAACGGGCCAAGGCTGATGGCATTCCCGTCATCGCCCTGCGGCAGGAATGGTCGATCCCCGCAACCAAGGTGATTGCCCGTCTGGCCATGAAGGGGGCTGCCGTGGCCGGCACCGAAGGCATTGAAATCGCCCCACCCTTTGCGGACAAGGCGGATCACACCTTGGTCAAACGGGTGCAGGACGGTTTTGAGACAGGTGCCCTCGATCCCCTGCTGAAAAAACTTGGCGTTGGTCATCTCCATCTGATGGGGCTGGATACCGCCTATTGCGTGGCCAAAACGGCGCTTGCTGCCCGCGCACGGGGTTATCAGGTGACAATTGACAGGCGGACGATATTGGCCGCGGATCAAAAGACCGCTGACAAAGCCTTGAAACAGCTCGAAGAAAAAGGCGTTACGTTGATCTAGCCCGGATCAAAACGTCAGTTTCGCCCCGATGATCAGCGTATGAGATTGCACACCCGCATCGCCAACCGCCTTGGGCATAATCAGCGGGACAAACCCGTCGTTGAACATGTATTCCACGCCCAATTTCAAATGCTTGTTCATGTCCACTTCAAGGCCCAGCACCGCCTGATCCATCTTTTCCCACTCCGTGCCCTTGGCCCCCTGCACACCGCGGCTCAGCGATAGGGAATAGGTGGCGGGTTTGCCAAACAGCTTTGACCGGTAGCGGCCCTGAAGGGTTAGTGCGCTGACCTTATGCCCCGTGGCAGGCCAGATGCCGGTGGTTTTGGTGAATTCCGCCATCAGGTCATAGGGATCCCCGCTCAGCGTTGCGTTCAGGTTATAAGCCCCGTTCCATACACGGGCGGTTCCGGCAGAGGGCGGATGATGGGCAATCGCGCTGTCATAGATCGTGCCGCGCAGATAACCGCCCCCGAGCTGCAGTTGCATCCCGCCCTTCAGGTCCAGACGGTGCGCAAGGTTGAGCGCGTAATTCTCGTAATCACCATCGTTGTCCGGGCTGTCCACAACCCGCAAACCGCGATGGCCGGGGATCAGGGTAAACGCCAGATCGGTATTTTTGCCCAGATACCCCACTTCGATCACCGGATCTTTGGATTGCGCCCAAAAGTAATGGTTGCTGTGTGAATGGGTGAATGGGGCATAGGTGGCAAAGTTGCCAAAATTTACCGTCTTGCGCCCCACGGCCAGATAGAACGGCGACCGATCCAGATCACCAAGCGCCACCCAATATTTGCGCAGCTGCAGCGCATCCTGACCGGGGTATTCGACTTCGGTGTATTCGGCTTGGGCAAATGCGGTGACCAATGGCAGGGCCAATGTGGCATGCACGGTGGCCTCATTGACCACGCTGTAGACGTCAGAGGTGCCGCTGGTGTGGGTCGGCGGCAGCCGCGACAGGATGGGGAATTTGCCAGCAGTGTTGGTACGCTCGGCAATGATGGTAGCAAAAAGCCGCCCGCCAAAGGTCAGCATACCAATCTCGCCTGATTGCCGCGCCCGCAGGGCAATGCCCACTTTGCCTGTTACATCCCCCTGCCGGTCCAGCATCTGTTCCGAATAGCGCAGAGAGGTGCCCACCGGCGGCTTGGCCTCATCCGCCCATCCCCCACCTGCCCCGGCCAACAGCCAGAGCGCTGCCAAAGCCCCAGTAAACTTTTGAAAGTACGACATGAAATACGCCCGCCTGATTTGCTGCCCACCCAGAATACGGTGTGTCCAGTCAAATTATCACGGTTTCGTGATCGACTGAATGGCCTTTATTGCCACATGGGCCAGTCGCCTTGGGTGACGTGGGGCAAAGGCATAAATTTTGCCCGCACTGCCCCCTTTCTATTCAGAAAAACATCTGTGATGGTTCTTCAAACCACAAGCAATGAGGTGCCACATGGACAACAAACTTCTGCTGATCATTCTGGACGGCGTGCCCTACCGCAACTGGCGTCGGCTTTTTGGCAATCTCGAAGGCTGGGTGGACAGCGGCGATGCACGGGTCTGGAAAATCCGGTCGGTCCTGCCCTCGATCTCTGCCTCTTGCTATGCCTCGATCCACACTGGAGTCGCGCCTGCGGTGCATGGCTGCACTGGCAACGGCAATGTATTCCGCCTCAAGGAAAAGGACGTGTTCAGCCAGGTCCGCGAGGCGGGCGGGGTCACGGGCGCGGTTGCGCACAGCTTCTGGTCAGAGTTCTTCAACCGCCATCCCTTCGATTATGTCCGCGATGTGGAATATGACGAACCGGACAGCGCCACGATCAACCATGGCCGGTTTCACACGATGACAGGCTATGGTCAGGCCAATCAGATGACGCCCTCTGATGTGGATCTGTTTGGATCGTTGACCAACCTGTGCCTGCGCTTTGGTCTCAACTACGGCATGCTGCACACCTGCACGCTTGACAGTATGGGCCACCGGTTCTTTCACGAAAGCCAAGAGATGGACCACGCCTGTTTCGTGATGGACGAAATGCTGGCGCCGTTCATCCCCAAATGGCGCGCGGCAGGGTATGAGGTGATTGTGACCGCCGATCATGGCCAAGATGCACGCGGCCACCACGGCGGGCGCGACCCGCTGCAACAAGAGGCGGCGCTGTACTACTTTGGCCCCGCCGAAGGGCCGGCGGAGGATACCGTGATTGACCAATTGCAATTGGCACCAACGATCCTGCACCGGCTTGGCGCCCCCATTGCAGACACTATGAAAGCCAAAAGCTTTCTAACCTAATGGATTAGGACGGGCGGGGTTACTCCCCCGCCTGCGCCGTTTCATAGGGCCACTGCCCTTGCCCCAGTGCCGCGACGCCCTCGACCACCCGGTCAAAGAATGCCGCCGCCCGGACCGAACAGGACCGCGCCCGCAAGCAGGCATGCACCATGCCATCCACGTTGAACCACACCGCCTTGCCGCCCGCACCTTGCACCGCATCTCGGTACGCGCCGCCATCGCTGGACAGTGGATCACATTGAGCGGTGATCAAAACGGTTGGCGGCAAACCGCTGAAATCGCTATCATGCAGGGGGGCATATCGCGGATCATCTTTGGGCGGTTCTTTCCCGCCGGTGCGCACGGTGAGGTAAAACTCCATATCCGCAACAGTCAGCTGCGGCGCATTGGCATGTTCTACATATGACCCCTGGCCCCAATCGCCGCCCAAGCCGGGATAGATCAACACCTGCCCTTTGACGCGCCCGTCAATGCGGCCCCGCGCATGGTGGGCCATCGCCGCCGCCAGATTGCCGCCCGCACTATCACCGCATAGGATCAGATCACCATCAAACGCATCTGAAATGGCCGAGAAGGCCGCCCAGGCATCGTTGAAACAGCCCGGAAAAGTCACATCCGGCGCAAGCCCGTAATCCACCGAAACCACCCGATAGCCAGTGCGTTTGCAGATTTCGGCGCAGACATCGTCGTGGCTGTCCAGACTGCCCACCACAAAGCCGCCACCGTGGTAGTAAACAACCGTCACCGCGCTATTGGGCACTTCATACCGGCGGCAGGGCACGCTGCCGTAAGGTTCATCCGTGACCGTGACGCCCTCGGGACGCCCCTGATAAAAGATCGCGCACATATCGTCATAAAGACGCCGCTGATCCTCCACCGTCATTTCAACCGCATTGGGCGGATAGGCCGCGTCGAGCCGGGCCATATAGGCCCAGGTCTCTGCGTCGATCAGCTTTTGATAGTCAGGCAAATTCACACCAGATCCCACGCACCGGTGAAATCATTCAGCACATTGGCCACATCCCCTTGGGATGCGCCATTGCCCGCAACCTTGGCGACCAAACCGCGCTTTTTGTCATCAACCACCGAAGTCACACGTGCCGCGACGCCTGCTTTCTCCAGCTCTTGGTTAAAGATCCGGGTGATCGCGTTTTTGCGCAGATCCGGTTTGAAGATCTTGCCAACCGCCGTCTTGGGCAACTCATCCAGGATGGTCATATGCTTGGGCCGCGCGGCGCGTTCATGCACTTCTTTCTCGCAATGCGCCAACAGCTCTTCGGGAGTGACGGATGCACCATCCACCAGTTCCACAAAGGCACAAGGCAGCTCGCCCGAATGCGCGTCCGGCTGGCCAATCGCACCGGCAAAGGCCACGGCTTCATGGCTCAGCAACGCCTCTTCGATCTCAGCGGGATCAATGTTGTGACCGCCGCGGATGATCAAATCCTTAGACCGGCCAGTGATCCACAGATACCCATCACTGTCCACACGGCCCAGATCGCCTGTGCGCAGGTATTTGTCTTTGTAGTAAAGGTCCGCGTTCTTTTCCGCCTCGGTATAGGTGTTGCCCACATAGACACCGGGGTTGGACACGCAAATCTCGCCGATCTCGTCAATCGCCGCCTCCACATCACCCTTGGCAGTGCCTTTGATGATTTTCACATCTGTATAAGGGAACGGTATGCCGATCGAGCCGACCTTTTTCACCCCATCCACAGGGTTGCCCGACACAAGGCAGGTCGCCTCGGTCATGCCGTAGCCTTCGACAATGGTCATGCCCGTGGTTTCCTCAAATCGGCGGAACAGTTCCAGCGGCAGCGGCGCAGAGCCTGAGAACGCGGTTTTCACGGTCGAGATGTCAGCATTCACCGGCACCTGCATGGTGGCCGCCAGTGCCGTCGGCACCGACACAACAAAGGTCACCTTCCAACGCTCAACCAATTTCCAGATGTTATCGAACACCCCTTCACCCCGATAGCCCTGCGGGGTTGGGAAAACGATATGCGCGCCAGAGGACAATGCCCCCAACAACATCACCTGACAGGCCATCACATGGAACAGCGGCAGCGGGCAAAGCATCACGTCGTTCTCATCCAGCAGCAAGGTCGAGCCGACCCAGCCATTGTAGATCGTGCCGGAATACAAATGCTGTGCGACCTTGGGCATGCCCGTGGTGCCGCCCGTGTGGAAATAGAACGCGACGCGGTCTTCTTGCACATCCTCAAAGGTCAGCGTTGTGGGCTGTTTAGCCAATTCGGCATTGAAGTTCTTATATTTGGCCTGGTTCTCGACCCGGCCCTTGGGCCGCACCAGTGGCACGATCCAGGACTTCGGCGGCGTCAGATAACGCACCAGATCCACTTCGAGAACCGTATGCACACCCGGCGCCAGCTTCACCGCTTCGGCGGTTTTCTCGGCCACATCTGTCTTGGGGAACGGGCGCAGTGTCACAACAACCGATGCGCCGGTTTCACGCAGGATGGAGCCAATTTGTTCAGCATCCAAAAGCGGGTTGATCGGATTGGCGATCCCGGCCACACCGCCGCCCAGCAAAGTGATCGCGGTTTCATTACAATTGGGCAGCACATAGGCCACCACGTCTTTGGGCCCTATCCCCAATGACCGGAACAGGTTCGCCGCCTGCGTCACACGGCCATGCAACTGGGTCCAGTTCAGCGTTTCCGCCTTGTCCTTCGGACCCGAAAAAATCTGATACGAAATCGCGTTGTGGTTCGGAAACTTCGCGGTTGTATCACTCAACAACCCATAAAGCGTCTTGGGCACATCCCGATCCGCCCACGGCATTTCCGCCTCAATCGCATCGCGATCAACCATCCCGGCAAATGTCATCGCCATTCCTCCCCTAAAGTGCCTTTTTCGGCTTTGTTTTCCCTAAAAGGCAGGATGCGGCGAAATGCGTAATTTCGCAAGCTTGCAAGGACCAGGGACGCCGCGTCACCCTCTATGACGTCACGACAAAAGGCGCCGCGCAATCCTGCTCCGGCGCCTTTCACCTTTTTGGCCCTCAATACTCCGGGGGGTGCGGGGGGCTGGCCCCCCGCCTTTTCACCAGAAAAAAGCGATCAGGCTGCGGGGATGCGCAGCACCTGACCGGGGTAAATCTTGTCTGGATCGCTGAGCATTGGCTTGTTGGCCTCAAAGATCTCCATGTAGCGCGATCCCTTGCCCAATGCCTTTTCCGACACCGCCCAAAGCGTGTCACCCTTTTCAACCGTGTGGAACACCGGATCGGCGTCGCCGCCCGACACGTCATCTTCAACCGCTGCCACGCCTTCGACGTTGCCAACCGCAAGAATGACCTTTTCTTTCATTTCCTGGCTGGCCGCCTTGCCGCTGACCTTGACGGTGTCGCCATCGACCGTGATGTCCAGATCATCAGAATCCAGACCCAGCTCTTTCAGCTCGTCCTTCAGAGCCGCACCGGTCACCTCTTCATCATCACCGCCGCCAAAAACCTTTTTGCCAGCGTCCTTCACAAAACTCCACAAACCCATCTCAATACTCCCATTGATGATAAAGGTTCGGCAACAGCGCCGAACCGGAACAGATCCCGTTCAGGCTACTCTGCCGCCATCCCGTCTGTAAACTGCAACCGTGCCAGACGCGCATAAAGCCCGCCTTTGGCGACCAGTTCATCATGGGTGCCGGTTGCCACGATCTGGCCCGCCTCCAAAACCACAATCCGGTCCGCCTTTTTCACGGTCGCCAAACGGTGCGCCACAATCAACGTGGTGCGATCCGCGCTCAGCTTGTCCACCGCCAATTGCACCGCCCGTTCGCTTTCGGCATCCAGCGCCGAGGTCGCCTCGTCCAGCAGCAGCACCGGCGCATCGCGCAAAATGGCCCGAGCAATCGCGATCCGCTGTTTTTGTCCACCAGACAGCATCACGCCCCGCTCGCCAAGATAGCTGTCGTAGCCCTCTGGCAGTGCCGTGATAAACTCGTGCGCGGCGGCGGCGCGAGCCGCCTGCTGGACATCAGCGTCCGAGGCATCAGGGCGGCCAAAGCGGATGTTTTCGGCAGCGCTGGCCGCAAAGATAACCGGATCTTGCGGCACCAGCGCAATTGAGCGGCGGAAATCGTTCCGTGCCAGCCTGCGCAGATCAACCCCATCCAGGGTGATGCGCCCGGACGCGGGGTCATAGAACCGTTGGATAAGCTGGATGATCGTGGTTTTGCCCGCGCCAGACGGGCCGACAAAGGCCACCGTTTCGCCCGGCGCGATGTTCAGTGTCACCCCATCCAGCGCAACAACATCGGGACGGGCCGGATAAGCAAAATGCACATCCTCAAAGGCGATCAACCCTTTAACCGGCTGCGCCAAAGGCGTGGCATTGGCCGGATCCTGCACTGCATCTTCGGTCTGCAACAGCTCGACCAGACGTTCTGTGGCACCGGCGGCCCGCTGCAATTCGCCCCAGATCTCTGACAGCGCGGCGACCGCCCCTGCGACCATCACGGCGTAGATGACAAATTGCACCAAGGCCCCTGCGGACATCTGATCCGCCCGCACATCCCGCGCCCCGATCCAAAGCACGCCCACCACGCCCGAGAACACCAGGAAGATCACAATCACCGTCATCGCCGCGCGGGTCTTGATCCGCCGCCGCGCCGCGTCAAAAGAGGCCTCGGTCATCTGGGCAAACTGGCCCCGGCTGGCCATTTCATGGGTGAAGGCCTGCACCGTTTGCACGGCTGTCAGGCTTTCGGATGCATTGCCCGAGGATGCCGCGATCCAATCCTGGTTTTCGCGGCTGATGACACGCAGCCTGCGGCCAAGGGTCAAAATCGGGATCACAACCGCCGGAACAATCAACAGAACAAGCCCAGTCAACTTGGCCGAAGTGAGCAGCATCAACACCAAGCCACCAAGGAATATCAACACGTTACGTAACGCAATTGAGACCGAAGATCCAATCACAGACAAGATCAACGTGGTGTCCGTGGTGATCCGGCTGAGGACTTCACCGGTCATGATATTTTCATAGAACGCCGGGCTCATCCCGATCACGCGATCAAAAACCGCCTTGCGAATATCTGCCACAACCCGTTCGCCCAGACGGGTGACAAGCGCATAGCGCAGCCCTGTCCCAACCGCGAGAAGGCCCGCAATCACCAAGGCCGCGAGAAAGTACTGATCCAGCAGCTCAGGCTCACTGGTGCCAAAATTATCCACCACACGCCGCACCGCCAGTGGCAGGGTCAGCGAAATCACCGCCGTCGAAATCAGCGCAAGAACCGCGGCGATCATCAACACCCGGTAGGGCCACATAAACGGTGCCAGCGCCCTCAGCGCCCCCAACTTGCGGGATTTCTCCCGTTCAGCGTTGGCAGTGCCTGCCGGAACCGGTGGAGGGGTGTTTGGGGTCGTGCGCCGGGCCATGAAACATCCTTTGTGGTGGTGCATCGGTCATGGCCCGAGCCAACGGCAGGGTCAAGCGCCCTACTGTCGCGGCAGGTCAAAATCGTCGGATGGGAAAATTGGAGCGGGCGGAGGGAATCGAACCCTCATCTTCAGTTTGGAAAACTGAGGTCTTAACCATTACACAACGCCCGCTCGGACAATTTGGTGAGTATTTCATCGCGTTTTGAGGGTCAAGTGCAATGTGAGTGCCCTGCGCCCGGCATGCCCTCTCAGGTGGCATTTGCTCATGGTCTAGATTTGCACGGACGTTAGCGGAAATGTTGCACAATCTCAAAGGCGTCAAAGAGTGCGGCAAAGGAAAGAGCGGTGCCATAACCGCTCTTGTTGGTCGAAGCAGTCGATAGCTGACCTTTCTGGATTTTCAAATCCACCCGCCCATTCCCGGCGCGATACAAATCCTCATGCGCCCCAAGCAACGCCGATCTCCAGCTTTGCGGCGCACCAGCTAGGCCATCGCCATATTGATGGCCATTGCGCTCGATGTGATTGCATCCACCTCTGCGGATTGCCCGGCAAGATTATCGATAGGAAACAAGATATTGAACCCCGCCCGATTGACCTCAATCGCGTTTGTGCAAGTCAGATGAACGTCCAATATGATCGACCCTGTCTCCTGCGCCTCAATCGACATTTCGCTGAGAAAACCTTGCGCAATGATGTCGCGCCGCGACAAAATAACCTTACCGGGGGCATCGGTGCGGGTTTCGCTCAGACAGTGTGACGGCAGAACCTCCCAATTGGTGCCTCGAACCGCAAAATAGACGGAATGCAAAAGCGGCATCCCGCCCCATGACAGATCACGAAGACCCGTACCCGCGGGGCAAAACGCCAGATGGTTTAGCGTAACGTTCAAAGGTCGAGGCTTTGCATGACAGATTAAAGATCACCTGATTATACCAGTTAGATCCTCAATATGCGCCGCCTATGTATTTGTTAAATGCGGCAGGCATAGCGCAGGCGGCATCTGGCCCTGCGGCGCCTTGCCCTAGTGGCCTCAGAAACCTCAAAGTTGTTCAACCGCCGCTTCGGGCTATCGCCTCTTGAAAGCTTTGCAATGCATTGGGAAAGCCGATGTTCACGCTGTCTTCGTTCTCGTCGCAGATCGCTGCCCACGGGCGACCCGCCATGAACCCGCCATAGGTCAGCACAAAGCCATTGAGCATCGGCAAGGTGATCATCTGGGTCTCGCCGGTGCGATGCTCAACTCCCGCGTTGGCCCAATCGGCGGCGGTCGGCTCGGCGTTGCCGAGCAGCATCAACTGCTCATTGCGCTCCGCGATCTTGGCCCGCCAGATCCCCGGTGTGGCACTGCCGCGCAGATAGCCGACAGCGGGCGGCGCGGGCGCGGGTAGATAGTATCGGTTCAGCACAGCGCGAAGCTGCAAGAAAAGAGTATGATCCATTTCGATATCCAATCGGCGCAAAGTAAAAGGGAGGGCATTTCGCCGCCACCAATCACCGCTCGCTCAATAGCGCAAAGGCCCCTGACCCGCTTCAAGGGCCGGATTTCAATCAGGCCTTCGGCCTGCGCTGACGTATTCTAACATATTTGCGGAAAAATGTCGCGCGGCAGCCCGACCCTGTGGCTCAAAGCTTGCCGTCTTTGATCCATTCGTCCAGCAGTTGCCGGCTGACCTCGAAATGCATGCTGTCTTCGCGGCCCCATGCCGCGCCCCAGACCCAACCTTCGCTGCGGAAAAAATCTGCGAGGATGGTCAGGCCAAGCTGGGTCTTGCCGTCGCCCAACGTATCCAGAACGCCGTCGATATTGAGATCCACCGCAAGCCCAAAGGAATGGGTCGATGCCCGCCCCCGCGTGCCGCGGATCTGTCGCACACACAATGCGCCTGCCGTGTTGATCCGCGCATACAGATCGGGGTCCGTTACTTGAATGTTTTTCATGATCTCGCGCAGGGAATCGATGGCTGGTTGCAGCATACGGACCCGAATGGGCCCCACCTTCTCCGTCACAAGCTTTCCTTTCAACCGCGGATTGGTCATCGCTTCGCAATTGTCGGACAAAACCTCTCGCGGCGGACCGAACACTTTGGTCAGATGGCGCGGGCCAGCAATGACCAGCCCGTCATTTACCTTGCGGCGGTTGGCGATCAGAACCACCTGCGCATAGGAATCAATGATCTCGTTTGGCCCGCTTTGACGGAAGGTATCCGCGTCATCCGGCACCGTGTTCAATCCACCCCCGCTCCCCATTGGCGCACGAGATGCCTGCGCCGCCACATTGGACAACTCGGAGGTCAATTGTTCCATTTGAATTTGCAAATCTTCAACCCGCTGGTTGAGCATCTCAATCTCGATACGGGCGCCGGAATCAATCGCGGGGCCATCGATCAGGTTTTCCTCAACCAACACCGCAGGCAGCAACAACCAGATGATTGGGGCCAAGACAATCGCCAGGCTGATAAGGATCGCAGGAAGCAAGCGCATGATTTGATGTCCAACAAAATGCTGCCGAAACAGCTTGGCGAGAGTAAAGCCTGCTTCGGCGCTCTGGCCAAGCGGAAACCACCTCAGAGTTGCACAGCCGCCTCAAAACCGTTGTGAGACTGGGCTGGCTAGGATAGACTTTGATTATATTATCCCGATCCCCTTGAAAGGAAGCGCGTTATGATTTCTCGCAGTAGAACATTTATGGGTATGACGCTTGCAGTTGCAATTTCTGCAATGCCTCTGACCTTCGCCGCCGCGCAGACCACTTCTGAAATGACCGCAGAAGAGATCACTCAAGCCTTCGAAAAGCAAAAGACCCGTGGGCTGGTACTGGTGCCTGCGGATGGGACTGGCACAGACACGGCGACGGAAACCGCCGCAGTTCAACCTGCGCAAACCACCTATTCACAGGTGGACAAAGCCGATCAGGTGAACATCAAGATCAAGTTCGATTTTGACAGTGCCTCGTTGCGCGATGACCAGAAGTCAAAGCTGGATACATTGTGTCAGGTGATGAATGCCGTTGACGTCAAGCTGTTCCAGATCGTTGGACACACCGACAGCTCGGGATCAGCGTCTTACAACGAAAACCTGTCCTTGCTGCGCGCCCAAGAGGTCAAGCGGCATCTGGTCAACGAATGCGCCGTAGATGAAAACCGCCTCGAAGCGATTGGTCTGGGCGAAAGCGCGCCTTTCGATGCATCCGATCCCCGCAGCGATGACAACCGGCGCGTTGAATTTCAGGCATTAGGTTGATGGGTCTCGCCGTCCCTGCGGCAGCGACAGCACCATGACAAAGTCCCTTCCCAGCGATCTCTTTCAGATTGGCGATCTGGTCAACAACACCTACCGGATCGAGGCCATTCTGGGCCGGGGCGGGACATCTGATGTCTATCGCGCCAGATCGGAAATTTCTGGCCGTCTGGTTGCGCTGAAGGTTCTCAAGACCGAATTTGCCAACAACGATGACTATCTGCTGTTGCTCACCCGCGAAGAAGCGATGCGCGAGATCCGCCATGACGCGGTGGTGCGCTATGCCGATAACAACCGCACACCGGATGGCCATGTCTATCTGCTGATTGATTATGTGGATGGTCCGGGCCTCGACAAAAAGCTCAAAGACGGGCCGATGGCGGCGGAGGATCTGTTGGTCATTTGCCGGCGCGTTGCCCAAGGGTTGCAGGCCGCCCATGCGCATAACATTTGCCACCGCGACCTGTCACCCGACAACGTTATCCTGCGCGGCGGAGATCCTGCGCAGGCGGTGATCATCGACTTTGGCATCGCCAAAGACACCAACCCCGGCGCCGAAACCATTGTCGGAAACGAATTTGCTGGCAAATACGCCTATGCCGCGCCCGAACAGATGGCGGGCAAAACGGACGAGCGGACGGATATCTATTCCTTGGGTGCGCTGCTTTTGGCCAATTTCCGCGGCAAATCCCCCGACATCGGCAACAACCCGATGGAGGTGGTCAAGAACAAGGCATTGGCGCTTGATACCGATGGCGTGCCAGAGCCGTTGAAATCCCTGCTCGACAAGATGACCAATCCGGTGCCGGACAACCGCTATCAAACTGCGGCAGAAGTTTTGGCGGCCTTGGATGGCACGGACGCCAATACGGCTACGGATGAAGCCGATGATTTGTCAGATGCAACAATCATCGCGCCCCTGCCAAAGAAACAACCCGAGGCGCCGCCCCCTGCTCAGGCCAAGCCAGCCGCACCCGACAAATCTAAACAAGAACCGCAGAAATCCCGCATCCTGGTTCCGGTGATTGCCGGGTTGGCAGTGGTGGCCGCAGTGATCGGTTTGTTCCTCTCCGGCGTCTTTTCCTCAGCCCCGACCCTGCCCATCGCTGACCCTTACCGCCTGTCCATGGCCCGCGCCAAAGACGCCCTGCCCCGCGCCGTTGGGTTTGTGCCATCGGATGTGGTGGCCGACGACATTCGCGAACGGATACGCGCCGCCAATGGCACCACCGATCTGACCCTTGCCAGCGGCGCAATTGCGGAAAGCTGGGGCACGGATATCCTGACCATTCTGGACGCCGTGGATGATCTGGAGGTTTGGCGAATTTCTATCTCGGGCAACGATGTGGAAATCGAAGGCGAGACAACGGACAAAGCCAACTATGACCAACTGCAAACGCTGTTTGAAACAGGCACAATTGGGGCGCTGCAAACGGATGCGGCCTTCCGCCTGAACGAAATTGTTATACCAGCAGAGCGGCTGACTCCGATCCTCAAGGCGCGGGCCGATTGTGGGCCGCTGTCCCTGATCAACCCGCCTGCGGTGGGCTATGGGCTGGGCAGTGAGATCACGGTCGGCGGCACAATGGCCAGCCAACAAAGCCGCGCCGCCCTTAGTGACGCGCTTGGCGCGGTTGCAGGTGATCGACAGGTGAACGTCGCGGTTGATCTGCTGAACCCAACTTTGTGCCTGATGGAAAGCATCCTGCCCAAAGCCCCGACCAGCGCAATCGACGTGGCCTTTTATCAAGGTGACAACGGCAACGCCCCGAATCTGACCGGTGATTTCATCGTTGGCGAAAACCCGGTGATTGATGTGCAATTGCCGGCGGAAATCACCACTGGCTATCTTTCGGTTTCGGTCCTGGATGTATCCGGCAATGTCTTTCACCTATTGCCCAACATCAGTCGCACCAACAACGCAGTAGAGGACCTGCGCAATGGTGAAGCGGGACCGCAGACCATTCGGGTGGCCCATGCGGTGAACAGCCCACGAGAGAACGGCGAAATTGCCTTTCGGGTGGACGATTCAACGGTTGGAAAATCCAAGATCATCGTGATCCATTCCAGCGCGCCCTTGTTCGATGAAATGCGCCCCACCAGCGAGTCCGCGCTCAGCTATTCAGAGGCATTGCTGGCCCAAGAGGGTGTCAGCCAAACCGAGATCTATTCACTCGACAGTAAGATCCTGACCACCGCGACGCGCTAGGGTCAGTCAACATCCACGACTATCACGGTGATATTGTCCGCGCCGCCACCATCCAATGCGATCTGGATCAATCGGTCGGTGATCGTCTCAAGCGGCGATTGCGCAAGAACCCGTTCGAGCATCGCAAAGGTCGCATATTTGGTCAGCCCGTCAGAGCACAGCAAGAACCGGTCGCCCGGCTCCACTTCGCCGCGCACCTTGTCCAGCTCCAGATCTTCACCCACCCCGACCGCGCGGGTGATCGCATTGGATTGAGGATGCTGCTCGGCCTCGTCCCAGGTCATTTGCCCGAACTGAACCAACGTGGCGACGATGGAATGGTCAGCCGTCAACATCTGGATCTCACCATCCCGGAACCGGTAGATGCGGCTGTCCCCGGCCCAGATCGCCACAAAATGCGAATTGGCCAGAACCAGACACGCCACGGTCGCGCCGATCACTTCGACCTGCCGCGCCTGCGCTTCCTTTAGGATCACGGCGTGTGCGCTCTGGATCGCGCCGCGCAGCGCATGCATGGTCTCGGCGGCAGGCAAATCAGGATCAATCGTGGCAATGAGGCCGGTTATCAACTGGCTGGCATAATCACCTGCTGCATGGCCGCCCATACCGTCGGACACCACCCAGATTTTCTGTTCAGGCAGCGCCAGCAAGGAATCCTCATTGACCGCCCGTTTGAGCCCGACATGGGTCCGTGCATTATAGCGCACCTGTGTGACGTCGCTCATGTCGCCTCCTCTGCCCAGACGGGTGCATCAAAATCAAACAAAGCCTGCATGTTGGGCCCTTCTGGCAGGCCTTCGCAAACCAGCAACCGTTGATCGCCCTCTATCTGTGCGCTCCAAACACTCGGCGCCCTGAGATGAACGGGCATGGACCGCCCGGCCAGTGCTGCCAAAAGATCAGGCTCTGCTCCAGTTTGCTTAAGGGTCATCCGGTCCGCGCCTTGCGACACCTGCGCACCCGTTCCTGCCCGCGGGGCAGCCAGCCCGTCCAAGGCTGCGGCCAGACCATCACGGCCCGTTTCATCATCGAGTGTGGCCAGCGCAATTTCTTCGAGTTTGGCAAACAAATCCGCATTGGAAAAATGGTCCGCCAAAAGAGCCCCATCCGAGGGCAGCGATGCCATCAGTGTCAGCGGAAACCGCCGCCCGACCCGATCCACAGATGGCATCAAAACGCCGATGATCTTGCCCGCCCCGGCGAGCCCCGGTGAAAGGCAAAACCGCCAGATCGGCACCGACATGTAGAGGGCATCCCACTGCCCGCCATAGGTATGCGTGCCCGACACCAAACAGCGCTGCAGCCAAGTGTCCCAAACGGAGACAAAGCCGGGGGGCGGATCCAGTCGAAAGAAATCCCCGATGCTGGGAATTTTGCCATACGCACCAAACCCAGCCGCCCCCATCAGAATGTCTTTGGGCAGCTGAATTTCGACAAGGCAGGCAAGGCAAATGGATTGATCACCGAGCCGGACTGAAGCTGGAAGATCGCGATGCGCCCGCCCACCGTAAAGATCACCCGCTTGCGATCAGATACATTGGTGCGCCGAACCGCTGCTGCATTCAACAGCCGGAACCACGCCCAAGGGCCGTCCCTTTGCAGCACGCTTTCGATGTTACGCGGCTGCGGGTCAAACACCACCCGTGCCAGCCCAACCCCGCCCGGCCATTCCACCGACACCGGCGTTGGCGCCCGATCTCCGTGAGAAAAGTTCACCTGACTGCCGTGAATTTCCAGCGCCACAGACTTGGCCTTGGGATCAAGTGCTTGGGGCATGATCTGGAACTGGATCGTTGGCGTTGCGCCACCAGCAAAGAACGCCTCGCGGATCTCGGCGGCATATTGCAGCTGTTTGAGGACCGCAGGACTGATCCCCAAATCCACATCATTCACACGTTTCCACGACCAAGGCCGGGTGCGCGTGTCGATGAACTTGAGCAGGTTTTCATTGACGAAACTGTCAATCAGACCGCTTGGGCCAAACAGTTTTTGAAAATCGGCAATGGCCACATCGGCCCGCGCCCTTTGATTGAACGGATAGCGGTCGGTCAGCGCCTGTTGGCAGAACGGCAAAATGCTGGACTGCCAGCGCGCATTGATACCCGAACGGGTGCTGTCCGATGTGATCCCGGATGATCCGGACGCAATTTGTGTTGCCCAGCGTTCCAGCGGCCCGTCTGCGCGGGCAGCAGCATCAAGGAACCGTTTGATTGCGATGCCCCCCTCGCCGTCCGTGGACGAGCCGGAAAAGCTCATTTTATTTAGCTCTTGATACAGCTCTGTCAGCAAGGTCATCAATTCACCAAGCTGCGACGGAAGGCCCGGTTCGGGGGCTTCTGTAAGCCTGTGCAGCCACTCAAACCGTTCTTCAACATAGGTGCCCGGTGCCTTGGGGGGCGGCGCACCCGTTGCAGCGGCGGATTTCGACAGCGCCTCTAGCAAGATACGCGTCCGATAACTGACCGAACGCTGCACCTCATTGTCCGCCGCTTGACCAAGGTCAGCCGCGACACCAGATCCACCAGAGGCCCCTGTCTCAGAGGCCAGCTTGGTCTCTTCCGCAATCGCCTCAAGCAGGTTCACAATCGGCGAGGTAGGACCAGACAGGACATTGGTGACCTCAACAGCATGGCTAAGAGATTCCAGCGGGATGATGTCCACATCCCCCAAAATCGCGTCATAGCGCGAGATATAGTCGTTGTAGTAGAGATCCAGCACATCCCGGCTGAGTGCGGACAACGCCTGTTCAGTTTGCTCGGCCTCGCCGCGCGGACCAAGCACCCAGCTTTCGCGCTGAATCCGCGCCGCCACGCCCAAAGCCTCATCCAAGAACACCCGGTTGAACCCCGCATGGGTAAAGATCCCCTCGATCCCTTCGTTGAGCGCCTTACCGGAGGACCGCACAAACACCCGCGACACCGCTGGCCCGCTGACATCCGTGATCCGCCATTTTGGCAATTCGGTCGCGGCAGGGCTGTTGATGATGCCGTTATAAACCCGCTGCGCCAATGGCATTTCAGACAGCAAACCCTGCACCTGTTCGACCAAGGGACCATTCAGCGCGATCTCTTGCATCGGCTGCGTCAATAGCGCCTCAAGATGTGTCTCAAGGTCGGCGCGAAAGGCATCACGCGACGGACCGGGATAGGCAAGCGACCAATCCAAGACCATCCATTCACGGACAAGATCCTGATTCATCGGCCCTTGCAGGCCCAGCATCAGATAGATCTTCAGCGCCTCATAAAGCAGGTCAGGGTTGTTCATATTGCCGCTGATCTGTTCTTCCAGACGCAGCAAGAGCCGTGGCAAAAACCGCTGGTTCAAGGCGCGGCGATACG
>Ga0316204_10004190_pt1 | contig 26561 bp, 21 predicted proteins | sample 6monrhotite_MG_2_FD_205661 | JGI IMG/M metagenome (GOLD analysis project Ga0316204, IMG submission 205661) | Microbial mat bacterial communities from mineral coupon in-situ incubated in ocean water Damariscotta River, Maine, United States -... | ecosystem: Environmental > Aquatic > Marine >...
TAGACCTGATAAAATCAGGTTTTTAGTGATAGCAAAGGGCTCAATCGCAGAATTAAAAGCACAAACACAAGTTGGATTAGAAATAGATTACATTCCAGATAAGGTTGGAAAACAATGGCTGGATGAGACTGAGCATATTTCAAAAATGTTACAGGGTCTAATGAATTCCTTATCTACATCTAAACACTAAACAGTAAATACTTTAAAAAATCATGAATAATGAAACTAATAATTTAGAGCAAGAAAACGAAGAGCTAAAAGCTCAAGTTAAAGCACTCTCTACCCTAAACCCTAGTCTCTATGCTGGCATTGAAAATGCTGACGATGAAATTGATCTCCGTGAGCTCTGGCGAGCGGTTTGGTCTGGTAAATGGTTAATCGTTGCTATCACTTCTGTCTTTGCTGTCTGCTCTGTACTCTATGCCCTAAGCCTCCCCAACGAATATAAATCGACAGCATTGCTTGCTCCAGCATCTTCTTCTAGTTCGTCTCAATTAGGTAAGCTGGCAGGGCAGTTTGGTGGTTTGGCTTCACTAGCCGGTATTAATCTAGGCGGTGGAGGAGCTGAGGATAAGTCTGTGGTCGCCATGGAAATTATTAAGACATGGGGCTTTTTAGAAAAGTTTATAAAGGAAAACAATATTCAGGTTGAAGTTTTTGCAGCTGAAGGTTGGGATAGAACGAGTAATCAACTTGTTATTAATTCAGATTTATATGATATGGACAATAAAAAATGGGTAAGAGAGTTTGATGCGAGTAAGGGGCAAAAAGCAGAGCCAAGTAGTTGGGAATTGTATGAAGAACTGAAAGACAGGATTAGTGTTAGTCAGGATAAAACAAGTGGCCTTGTTAGCTTGTCGGTTGAATATTACTCTCCGACCATTGCAAAACAGTGGACGGATAAGTTAGTTAAGGCGATTAACGGTCATATTCAAAAACAAGATAGAGAAGAAGCAACAAAAAGCATTCAATACTTAAATGCTAAAATTAAAGAAACGAATATTGCAGATATGCAGTCGGTTTTTTATCAGTTGATTGAAGAACAAACTAAAACGCTCATGTTAGCCGAGGTGAGTGAAGAGTATGTTTTTAAAACTCTTAGTGAAGCAAAAGTTCCAGAGGAAAAGATCAAACCAAATAGACCTCTAATTTGCATATTGGGAGCCCTGTTCGGAGGTATGTTGAGTGTGATATGGACTCTAACTAGATACCTTGTGAATCGAGAATAAGAAGTGCTTATTATGATAATAAATACTTGCAGGCTGAACATTTTATAAACTCTCTCAGATTCGAGTATTACTAAATATAATTCATTAAAAGGTTGAATCAAATGATTAAAAATTCTCTAGAAAACTTAGATCGTATTCAGATGAGTTCTGCAAGACTCGAAGGAATAGTGAATATCAGTGGAGCCAAAAACTCTGTACTAAGGTTAATGGCTGCGACTTTACTAACTGATGAATCAGTAGTCATCAGAAATTACCCAGATACTCTCCTAGATGCAATTGTGCATAAGGATATGCTGGCTACGTTAGGAAAGAGCTGTACTGTCGAAGATGAATCCCTAATTGTTAGTGAGAATCAAAAACTAGGTAAAATCTTAGAATGGGATGGGCGATCTATTCGCAATACATTACTCATATTGGGTGCGTTGGTTTCTCGCTTTGGATATGGAGCTGTCCCATTACCAGGAGGTTGCAGTATTGGTGGAGGAGATGGAGATAGAGCATATGATTTGCACGTCCAACTACTGACTTCTCTCGGTGCCAAGGTCTGGGAAGAGGGAGGATATCTTCACGCTAAATCAAAGTCCAGTAGACTGAAAGGCGCTGACATCCACCTTCCGATAAGATCCACAGGAGCTACTGAGAATGGAATAATTTCCGGAGTACTAGCTACCGGAGTAACGCGAATTTGGAATCCCCATGTTAGACCAGAGGTTCAAGATTTAATATCTATGCTCAGATCAATGGGAGCTACAATTAGTGTTTATGGGCAAGAACACATTGAGATAGTTGGTGTTGAGTCTTTGCGAGGAACTACACACAAAGTAATTTCCGACAACGTAGAGGCTTTGACATGGCTCGTTGGTGCCTCCGTTACTTCTGGTGAAGTCGAAATTAAAAATTTTCCATTTGCCGATTTAGAAGTTCCTCTTGTCTATCTTAGGGAGTCTGGTGCTCGCCTTTATACACACAAATCTTCATTGATAGTAAAAAGCTCAAATTGTTATCCGTTAGAACTTAGTACTGGCCCATATCCTGGAATTAATTCAGACATGCAGCCTATTTTAGCTGTATTCGCCGCGAAATCTAAAGGACGCTCAAAATTTGTGGACTTGAGGTTTCCAGGGCGTTACGGCTACGCTTCTGAATTGAATAAAATGGGACTAAAGTCGCATACCGATGGAAATATGCTAATAATTGACGGCGGACAAAAATTAGTAGGAGCAGAAGTCACCGCTCTAGACTTGAGAGCAGGTATTTCGTTAGCTTTAGCGTCACTTTTTGCTGAGGGAGAGACAACGATTAGAGATGCATGGCAAATTACGAGAGGATACGATCGTTTTTTTGAAAAAATGGATGCTCTAGGTGCCAAGGTTAAAATTAGTTAAATGTATTTATTGTCGAACTTGTCATTATCTAATTCCTATAATATTTTTGTTGAAAAGCTGATTAAGATAGGTGGGGAAGTCGATTTTGATGTTTCACTGAGCACTCTCAGTCGATGGCGAATTGGAGGCGTAGCTAGGTGCATTGTTAAACCTACTAACTTGAGCCAAATACAACAAATCGTAGTGTTAGCAAATGAATTCTCATTAAAGTATCTAGTGATAGGAGAAACGACAAATCTCTTGTTCTCTGATGAAGGTTTAGACGTATTAGTAATACGCATCGGGAAACAATTTTCACAGTGCAGGATCGATAATAACCTTATTCTAGCACAAGCTGGTGTTTGGGTGCCGTATTTAGCTAGAGTTGCTTCCGTTAATGGTTTGACCGGAATTGAACATGTTTCGGGAATACCTGGTACTCTCGGTGGTTTGGTTTGTATGAATGGAGGAAGCCAAAGAAAAGGGATCGGTGAACATATTACCGAAGTCACTACCATATCCTCTGATGGTACACTGAATAGATATTCAAAGAAACAATGTGATTTTAAATATAGGGACTCAATTTTTCATACTTTAGACGATATTATCATTGAGGTAGTTATGGAGCTAAAGAAGGGGGGCCGCGAAAAAATAAGAAATGAAATGCTTGGAATATTGAAATCTAGGAGGCTAAAATTTCCTCAGAAAATACCCAATTGCGGCTCTGTTTTTGTGAGTAACCCTGCGATGTATAAAGAATTTGGACCTCCTGGTGCAGTAATTGAAAAATGCGGCCTTAAAGGGGTGACGCGTGGTGGAGCGCAAGTATCAGAAGAGCATGCTAATTTTATCGTAAATAATTGTGAAGCATCTGCTAACGATGTCTTGTACTTAATCGACCATATCAGAGATGTTGTCTCGAAAGAAACCGGGTATTTTATGCAAGCCGAAGCGAGGTACGTTAGCCCTTGTGGACAGTTTATACCTGCACATAAAGTAAATAAAATTTGAACGGGAATATGTTTTGAAGCAAGAACGCTCGTTAGTCAAAAGTATTGTTTCTGTATTCTACACAAAAGTATTCATTTTATTTCTTTCTCTTTTGTGTATTGTCTTACTAGCAAAATCACTTGGAGCTGAAGGGCGTGGCCTTTTAGCTGTACTGTTAGTTTATCCACAGTTAATGATTTCTCTCACTGAAGGAGGGATGCGTCAGGCGACAACTATTTTTATTGGACGCAAGGAGGTTGATGAAGTCCACATTTTTGGTGCTTTACTCACATATATTGCCATTGCTGGAGTTTTTGGATATGGTTTAATCTTTTCGATCTTGATATTGTTTGGCAGCGAACAATTTGATTTGATTATGATTGCAGTTGCTGCGGCTATGATTCCTACATCGTTAGTAGTAAGCTGTATTCAGGGAGTCTTTCTCGGCAGCTATAAAATTCTAGAGTTTAACAAAATCCTCTGGAAACAAAAATTGATGTACTTCTTGTTGTTGCTAGCACTCTACTTAATAGAGCTTCTGAACGTTACTAGTGCTGTTATCGTTACATTCATAGCGACATTATACAACGCCATTCAGGCTTCGCGCTATTTGAAGAAAACAACGGATTTTCGTGCCAAGTTTGATTATTCCACTTTGATCGAAATGTTGAAATTGGGAGTGGTTTACGCGGTCGCGCTATTTTTAATTCAAGTGAATTACAAGATTGATTTGATCCTATTAGAAAAGTTAGCTTCAAATAAAATTTTGGGTAATTATGCCGTATCTGTACAAGTCGGGGAAGTTCTGTGGCAACTGCCTGCTGCTGTAATGATTGTTTTGATATCCAAAACAGCTACTTCCACAGAATCTGCGCTCAACGACCTAACGGCAACAATATGCCAGATCTCGAGATATACCATTGCCATCACAATGCTTTCGGCTATGTTTCTGCTCACATTTACTTATTACGCGATCCCCCTTTTTTTGGGTAGCGAATTCGCTAATGTTTTTGGAATTTTGCTAGCTTTAGCGCCAGGTTTAATTTTTGCAACTGTATTCAAAACGATTAATTCATTTTATGCAGGTAAAGGTCTTCCTCACTATGCAATTTACATCATGTTGCCAACCGTACTGTTGAACGTAGTGTTCAATTTTCTACTTATTCCTAGATACGGCGGCATTGGGGCGGCCTTAGCTTCATCTATCAGCTATTTTTCATCTGCAGTTATTACGTTACTTTTTTTTACCAATCAACAGAAAGTGTCGATTTCAAGTGTGATAATGATGAATAAAAATGATGTCAAACAAGCTGTAAATAAAATTAAAAGTATCAGGGTTAGGTGATGTTTAAAAAAATGATTAAGAGAATTTTGTTTGGACAAAGAGTCGAAGATATGTACTACAGCGCTATTAAGGCTAAAATTAGAGGTGGTTTGTTTAAGTACTGGTCGATGTATATATCTAAGAAAATAGTCAGAAATTACGGCTGTTACCTAGCTGTGAATGCTTCGGTAGGAAATGGACTTAAATTGCGGCATCCCATAGGTATAGTCATTGGTGAAGGAGTAAATATTTCGGACGATGTTACGATATATCAGAATGTGACTCTCGGTGCTTCAAAAGTTGGAGAAGGAAAAAAAGGTATCTATCCAAGCATAGGATGCGGTACTGTTATTTACGCAGGCTCCGTTATAGTTGGAGGTGTTTCGATTGGAGAGTACGCTACTATAGGTGCGAACTCGGTCGTATTAACCGATGTTGAAGATAACTCCGTGGTAGCGGGAGTCCCAGCAAAAGTAATAGGGCAGATTAAAAAACAACCATAGCGCGATGAACTAAACTCAGAGGGAGAGAATAAAAACTGGTCTTACTACCCTGCCAGTTCGTTTACTGACTAATCAGGATTCTAAGAAGTCAGCACGATTGGTATCTGGTTAACGGCATCCTTAATGAACTGAATCGATAATTTATTGTATGGTCTTTCTCACAATATTGCATTTGATATATTTAAATCTTGTATAAGCATAGGATTATGAAAATGAAAGTTCTTGTATTAACAAATATGTATCCCGACAAAGAGAATAAATCAATGAAAGGGATTTTTGTTAAAGAGCAAGTTGAGTATCTTAAGGCTAGTTCAAGCATCAATTACGAAGTACTTAATTTGGATGATGGCAAAGGAACTGCACTAAAGAAGTATTTTTTTTCGGCTTGGGTATTAGCAAGAAAGCTAAAGGAATTTTCACCAGATATTGTACACGTACATTTTGGTCTAAGCTTTTTGCCAATGCTATTTTGTCTTCCTTTTACACGTTCAAAGATTGTTATGACTCTTCACGGGTCAGATGTCCTAGGTGGGAGTAAAGTTGTAAAAATGGTTACAATGATTGGTTGTCTTTTCAGTGATAAAGTCATATCGGTTAGTCCGGAAATATGCAAAGTACTAACCAAAAAAATGAAGGTTCCTTTGTCAAAGGTCGTAGTGATTCCTTGCGGAGTCGCTTTAGCTTTTTTCGAACAAAGTAAAGTTTTAGTTAAGCAAAAAAAGGTCATTATTTTCCCAAGCGACCCAGTTAGAAAAGAAAAAAATTATGACTATTTTGATTCGATTATCAAGGAAGTCGAGAAAGAACAGGCGGTTAAGGTCGAGATCCTTAAAGGTCTTGATAGAAAACAGGTGATCAAGTTGTTTCATAGTGCGAAACTACTATTGCTTACGTCTGATAGAGAAGGGTCTCCCCAGGTCGTTAAAGAAGCAATAGCTTCTGGGTTGCCTGTCATATCTAGGGATGTTGGAGATGTGAGGCTAATCGCAGCTCATACTTCTAGGCTGTTCGTTGTTGAAAACAAAGCCGATATGGTAAGAGAGTCGCTATCCATCTTAAAGTCGGATGCTAAACCAGACGAAAATTATTCGGAATTTTTTGATACTTATAGTCAAAGTTCGATATGTAAAAGGATATTGGAGGTATATCAATCTTGACTGGTTTCTTTGTTTTTACGATGGATCAAGGAATAGGAGGGCATTATTATAGCTTGGATGCTATTTCGCGTACGTTTGAAAATTTTAAGGTTGTAATTATAGGCTATTCAGAACCTAGGATAGATTTTGAAAATGCCTTTTTTATAGATCTTAAAACTAATGGAATTTATCAAGCTATACAAAAAGCTAAAGACCAAGTATCCGATTGCTCAATTTACCATTGCTTTGATGAGCACTCCTATTTTTTTGCTCGAATAATTTCGCTGATTCAACAGGTGCCGGTAGTCCTTACCAAATGTGGAGGTAAGCCGTTGCGCTACTACCCTAAGGCTACGACGACTGTTTTTTCTGTAGAAGACGTTGAGCATTTTAGTCGTAACAATAGAAAAGTTGAGCTGATTCCCAATCGTATTGGCGTGCTTGAATTAAAACAAAAACTGCCAAATGAAATACAAAAAGAAAAAATTACAAGCATTGTAAATGATAGGCTTTGTATCATGTGCATTGCTCGTATAGGTTCGAGATACAGAGCTAAAATCGAGTCTTCTCTAGAGTTTTGCGCGATGATGAATAAGGATCAAGAAACCTGTTTGATTATAATTGGTTCGATAGAAAGCCCGGAAATCATCGCTGATCTGAAGCTAATGGCTAGTGATTTAGGTTTGGATAAGTCAGTTTCCTTTTTCACGGACAAGAATATAACTAAAGATGCAAGTCAATACCTCTCTTTATGTGATCTTGCTATTGGTACTGGCCGTGGTGCAATGGAAGCGATGATATTAGGAAAAATTACATTATGCCCAATAGCGACGAGCAAGTTGCCTGTACTAGTCGATCAACAGACATTTGAAGAACTTTTTAGAACAAACTTTTCGGGTAGAAGTAGCATTATAGAAAATGAGGCTTGTTCAAAAAAGAACATAATGCATTCTTTGTCTCATGATTCAAATGTTAGAAGGTTTTATCGCACTATTACGAAAACATATTTTGATGTTGAAGGTGCAAAAGATAAATACCAAAGAATTTATAAGAGTGCGAGAAAAGAAAGCATATTTTCCTTTTTTGATATTGTCGCAAATGGTCTTTATCTGAAGTACATACAAAGGCAAAAGCTGAAGTGAGAGAATCTATTTGGTTATTAGCCATGTGTCTTTGGCTAGTAAAGACAGTAATGTTGTCTTTGGATTCTGTTATTGTGAATTCGATTCTACCTATAACGATCGATTTTTTTGTTATTCTATTGTTGTTAATGTCTCCTAAATTGCTGCGTGGTCTTATAGGTTCAAAGTTATCCTTATTTTTATTTTTTGTTAATTTATTTTTATTGCTTTCGACACTAGTTGCTTTGTTGAATGGATTTTCTGTATCTAATAGTGCAGTTATTTGGTTAAAATGGTTTACCGTACAGTGCTTATTTCTGTTAGGTGTAGTCTCATCAAATTTAACTAGAATAAGAAAATTATTTCCATTCATTGTGCTGCTTTCTGCCTTAGTTCACTTAATTGCGGGAGTTCTTGCTCCATATTTAGGGTTGGGACAAGAAGAAATTGATGGTGTGATAAGGTATTCTGGACTGGCTGGAAAAATCAATATACTTGCTAATTTTGCTTTGTTCTTTGCTATTTACTTGTACGTGATATTTGATAAAAACAAGAGTCTAACCGTATTAGCGCTATTTTTATTTACTGTTATAGCGGTGTTTGTTACAGGAACCGTAAAAAATGCGTTAATTTTGTTGCTAATTATTTTGTATATTGTATTTCTAAAATCGGAGAATAAGAAAATATTGATGCCAGTGATAGTGGTCTTTGTTTTGCCATTGGTATTCTACATTTTTACTGAGACGGCAATCTCTCAGAGAATCGAAGAGTTTAAAGACTCGGGAGTTAATGTTGAAGTCGCGCATGGCGAGGAAGTTGGAAACTCTCTCAATTGGAGGATTCTACACTGGAAATTTTTATTTGATGATTGGTATGGCAAATATAAGCTTCAGGGGACGGGGATAGGTCATTACGACAAGTTGAATGGTTTGAAGACCAAAGGGGGCGTAACTTTCGACCCTCATAATGACTGGTTTAAATTCTTGTTGGAATTAGGTATTATTGGTTTTTTGTTTTTCTGTGCATTTATGTTTCTCATTCACAGGGAGCTTGTCGTTCTTTCTGGTGTTAATTTGTCGGCTAATGCTCTGCTTTACGCTTTTTACTCTTGCTTGATTGCCATGTTAGCGGCCAACGTTATTTATAGTTTATCGTTTTTCTATTTCTTCTGGATTTATTTCGGGTTTGCATGGCACGAAGTTCACGGCAGGTTGCATTTTGGAAATCGCGTTAAGGAGAGGGGTAGCGCCTTTTTTATATAAGTAGAATAACTGGCCGAAATTTAAGCATTCGGTGTCCAGTTTGTTGGTGATTTTCTAGTTGTCTTGCATATAGTCTATAACATACAAGCGATTTGATGAGTTGAATGAATTCTGAGGGAGAACACCTTAATATGGTAGGTATTAATGAGTAAGAATAAAGCAATTGTTATGTGCTTTGGCAGAGGTGGCCATCAAGAGCAAGCGAGAAGACTTTTAGCAAGGTTGAAAGAGGAGCCAGAGTTTGCCCAACTAAGTATCATAACCTGCTCGGATGGACCTAAACCAAAGAGCGTATTATCTGATGAACATTATTCTATCGGCGAGACTAGGGATAAGCATTCACTATTCAAGAGTGTTGCTAATATTTTTCCTCATATATTCTTGACATTGCAATTTATTTTCAATGTGAGTAGTCGAAATAGAGTTAAAACGTTTATTTCAACAGGGCCAGGGTTGTCTATTTTACCTAGCCTTATTTTCAAGGTTCTGGGTGTGAAAATAGTATTTATCGAATCTTGGTCTAAATTCAATACAAAATCGCTCTCTGGTAAATGTTTATATTTATTTGCCGATGAGTTTATTGTTCAAAATAGAAAGCTCTTGTTAATTTATCCTAATGCAAAATATGGGGGGCGATTGTGAATATTTTTGTTACCGTCGGTACTACAAAGTTTGATTCACTCATAGAAACTGTGGATTTAATATCATTTCTTAATGAACATGAAGTAACGTATCAGATTTCGAATGGTAATTATCATCCTAAGAACGGTATTTTCTTTAAGTTTACTGAGGATCTTAATCAAATAATCGACAGCAGTGATTTAATAATAACGCACGCAGGTGCAGGCAGCATCTATTCCTTGCTGGAAAGTGGGAAAAAGCTGATAGTGGCTCCCAATCTAGAGCGTGTAGACAAACATCAGCTCGAAATAGCACAATATTGCTTTGAAAAAAATTATTGTAGCGTCGCATTTGAATTATCTGATTTAAGTAATTTAATTGAATTATCTCAATCAAAAGTGTTTGCGAAATATGTCAAGGATGAGTTTTTTCTAACGAGCCATATAGCAGCGCTATGTGATTAACATCAATGACAAGTACATTTTTTATAAGTAAATGAAGTAAAGTGAATGAAGATTTTGCTAACTGGTGGAACAGGCTTTGTCGGATCTGCAGTTTTAAATAAATTAGTTGAATTGGAATACTTTCCTGCAGTAGTGGTTCGTTCAGCTAAAAATAGCTGTCATGAATTTGATGAAATAGTAATAGAAAATATTAATTCCAAAACAGACTGGAAAGCATCCTTGAGTGGATGTGATGTTGTTATCCACTGTGCAGCTCGAGTTCATATCATGAACGATAAATCAGTGGAGCCATTAGAAGAATTTAGAGAAGTTAATACTTTTGGAACGTTAAATTTAGCACGCAGTGCCGCTCGACAGGGCGTGAAACGTTTTATTTTTGTTAGTTCAATAAAGGTATTAGGTGAAAAAACATCGTTAGGGTTCCCATTTAAAAGTACAGATACGCCTAAACCAGAAGATCCTTATGGAATTTCAAAGTTTGAAGCGGAAGAGGGTTTAAAAAAGTTAGCTAAAGAAACTGAGATGGAAATAGTTATAATTCGCCCGCCGTTAGTTTATGGTCCAGGAGTTAAAGGTAACTTTGCATCTTTGCTAAAATTTGCATCAAAAGGTATACCGTTACCATTTGGTTCTATCAAGGATAATTTAAGAAGTATTGTATCAATTGATAATTTAGTAGACTTAATAATTACTTGTATTAAACATACTAATGCGGCGAATCGTGTGTTTTTGGTTTCTGATGATGAAGACATGTCAACGTCAAAAATTTTTCAGCAACTAAGCGAATCGTTTGGAAAGTCGGGCTTTATGTTCGCTATACCCGTATTTTTGTATGCAATATTAGGGAAATTAGCTGGGAAATCAGCGGTTGTTGAGCGGCTGTGCGGAAACCTGCAAGTAGATATTACGGACACTAAGTCAATTTTGGGCTGGAAGCCGGTAATAACTAGCCAAGCGGCTTTTGTTAAAACAGCAAAGTATTATCTACATAATAAAGGTATAGATTAGTGACACTTTTTATAATTAGAATTTTGGATTTTGTATTTGCCTTTTGTGGTTTGGTTTTTGGTTTTCCTGTGCTTGTTATACTAACCGTTATCGGATTTTTTGATACCGGTTCCCCTATATTCAGACAAGAACGTGTTGGTAAAAACAAAAAACCGTTCACTTTGGTTAAATTTAGAACTATGAAAGTAGACACTGAATCGGTTGCCAGCCATTTGGCCAATGCCTCGTCGATTACATCATTTGGTAACTTTTTAAGAAAAACCAAGCTTGATGAATTGCCTCAGTTATGGAATGTTCTAAAAGGTGAAATGAGTCTAGTGGGGCCTCGACCTTGCCTGTTTAATCAAAATGAACTAATTGAAGAGCGAGATTGTCGAAGTGTTTTAAATGTACGTCCCGGTATAACAGGTTTAGCTCAAGTAAATGAAATTGATATGTCTACACCGAAACTGCTTGCGGAAACAGACCAAAAAATGATTGCAACGCTTAACTTGAGTGATTACGTTAGATATATTTTGCAAACAGCTATTGGTAAAGGTTCTGGAGATGGGGTTACTAAAAATTAATTTTTCATCATGCATCTTTTGACAATTGATTTACAACTTTAAATAATAAGGTTTTCATGATATGAAAATAGCAATTGCGGGAACAGGTTACGTAGGGCTATCAAATGCCGTTTTATTAGCAAAACACAATGAAGTGATCGCGGTTGATATTATTGAAGAGCGTGTTAATTTAATTAATAATCAAGAATCGACGGTTATTGATGTTGAAATACAAGATTATTTGAAAAATAAACAGTTAAATCTAAAAGCGACACTCGATAAAAATATTGCATATTCAACCGCTGATTATGTTGTCATTGCGACACCAACTGATTACGATCCAGAAACCAATTACTTTAATACCTCTTCAGTTGAAGCCGTGATAAAAGATGTTATGGCTATAAATCCATCTGCAGTAATGGTGATAAAATCTACAGTGCCTGTGGGTTATACTGAGTGTATTAAAAAGGAATTGAATTGTAAAAATATCCTATTTTCACCTGAATTTTTGCGCGAAGGTAAAGCTCTTTATGATAACTTACATCCATCAAGAATTATTGTAGGTGAACAATCTGAGCGCGCACGTGTCTTTGCTGAATTACTCGCTCAAGGAGCCATTAAAAAAGATATTGATACTTTGTTTACTGATTCTACTGAAGCTGAGGCCGTTAAACTGTTTTCAAATACTTACCTAGCTATGAGAGTGGCTTATTTTAATGAACTAGACACTTATGCAGAAGCTCATGGTTTAGATAGCAAGCATATTATTGAGGGAGTAGGTCTAGATCCCCGTATAGGGACCCATTATAATAATCCGTCGTTTGGTTATGGCGGTTATTGTTTACCTAAAGACACAAAACAGTTAAGAGCGAATTACAAAGATGTTCCTAACTCATTAATTAGCGCAATAGTTGATGCTAATAGAACTAGAAAAGATTTTATTGCTGATTCTATTATCAAAAAGAACCCGAAAATAGTTGGTATATATCGTCTTATAATGAAAGCGGGTTCAGATAATTTTAGAGCATCAAGTATTCAAGGTATTATGAAGCGTATTAAAGCCAAAGGTATTGAAGTTGTTGTTTTTGAACCGGAGCTAAAAGAGTCTGAGTTTTTTCACTCTAAAGTGATGACTGATTTAGAAAGGTTTAAGGCTATATCAGATGTGATAGTGTCTAATCGAATGGTTGAAGAGTTGCAAGACGTTGTTTCTAAAGTGTATACCAGAGATTTATTCGGGAGTGATTAACTGTAATAAAGAGTCAGTAAAAAGTAAAAAATTGTAATTTACGTCTTGGATAACCCAATCTGAGCCATTTATAAGCTAAAATACCTATCAATTGTAAACCTATTACGAAAATCGGCTATTAAAAATTTTCTACATTAAGTAGAATTAGTGGCTAAACTATCTACACTAAATAAAGGAATAAATCTGTGGATAACTCAAAATCATTAATCTCATCTTTTCTCGAATCTTCGAGAGCCGCTAAGCGAGCAATCTCTCTTGTCTTTGATTCAATGGCAATTATTTTTTGTATCTATTTTGCCCTAAATATTTCTTTTGAAAATTATCATCCCCTAGAAAAGGAATACTTCGCTTATTATCTGATTAACTTTGTGGTTAGCGTTGTCATATTTGCCAGGATTGGTTTCTATAGAGCTATTCTTCGTTATATGGGGCTAAAAGCCATTGTTGTAATAACTAGTGGTATAGCCTTATCCTCATTAGCTTTCACTTTAAGTAGCCTTTATTTTGAAATTCCTATATCTGCAACGTCTGTTTTTCTCTATTGGGCGTTTGCACATGTCACTGTTGGTGGCGCACGTTTAATTGCAATCACCTATATTAGGTCTCTCTTGAGTTTAACTCATAAAGTGGTCGCTATTTACGGTGCGGGTGCAGCAGGTCGACAGTTAGCTAAGTCTTTAAGCCAAAGTGACAAATATAAAATAGTTGCTTTTATTGATGATGAACCTAAATTATTTCTATCTGAAATAGATGGTGTAAAAGTGTTTTCTCCAATATCTCTAAAAACGCTAATTGATGAGCAAAATGTCTCTCATGTATTGTTAGCTCTTCCATCGACATCGCATGCTCGTCGTTATGAAATATTAACACGGCTAGAACCCTTGCCAGTGAAGGTTAAAACGATTGCTTCAATGGAGGATATTGTTAACGGCATTGTTCAGATTGAGCAGTTAAAAGATATTGAAATCGAAGACCTGTTGGGACGAGATTCGGTTGAGCCAGATCAAGAGCTACTTCATTCTTGTATTACTGACAAAGTTGTCATGATTACTGGTGCCGGTGGTTCAATTGGTTCAGAGCTATGTCGTCAAATTATATTACTTAGACCCTTAACGATTGTTTTGTATGAATTATCTGAATATGGTTTGTATTCAATAGAAAAGAAATTAAAGAAATTAGCGGTTAAGAATGATATTAAATTACAAATCATACCTCTACTTGGTTCAGTACAGCATAAGCAAAGAATGTTGAGAATATTAAGGAAATATAAGGTTCAAACTGTTTATCATGCGGCTGCTTATAAACATGTACCGATTGTGGAGCATAATATTGTTGAAGGAGTCCGTAACAATATTTTTGGTACATGGTATGCTGCGGAGGCGGCTGTCGAAGCGAATGTTGAGAGGTTTGTATTAATTTCAACCGATAAAGCCGTTAGACCAACCAATATTATGGGAGCATCAAAGCGGTTTGCTGAATTAGTCCTTCAATCTATCAATGAACGTGGCTCCAATACTATTTTTACCATGGTACGATTTGGTAATGTACTGGGTTCATCTGGCTCTGTAGTACCACTTTTTAGAGAACAAATAAAAGCAGGCGGTCCTGTTACTGTTACCCATAAAGATATTATTCGCTATTTTATGACCATACCCGAAGCTGCCAGCCTAGTTATCCAAGCGGGTGCTATGGGAAAAGGTGGTGATGTTTTTGTTTTAGATATGGGTGATCAAGTAAAAATAGCTGAATTGGCTGAAAGAATGATCCACCTTCTAGGTTTAACGGTAAAAAATGAAAAAAATCCGCATGGCGATATTTCAATTAATTTTTCAGGGCTAAGACCTGGAGAAAAATTATATGAAGAATTACTGATTGGTGAAAATGTTGCGGGTACTACCCATCCCAAAATAATGACCGCAGATGAAGAGTTGTTATCATGGAAAGATATGCAAAAAGCTATTATATTGATGAATGAATTATGTGAGGAAATGGATTGTGATGGAATTGTACAATTATTACTAAAAGTTCCGACTGGCTATAACCCGCAGCATGAAGTTTGTGATTTACTTTGGGATGAAAACAAAGATCAAAACAATATTGTTCGTTTTCAAACATCCAGTTAGAGTAGAATAATTGTGCTTCGAGTTATATTGGCCGGCGGTTCCGGCACTCGCTTATGGCCGCTTTCTCGTAACAATTACCCCAAACAGTTCCTTAAACTCTCCGGTGAAAACACCTTATTTCAAGAGGCTATTTTAAGATTAGCCCACCTTGAAACTCAAAAACCTATCGTGATCTGCAACAATGAGCACCGCTTTTTAGCCGCCGAGCAGATCAATCAAATAAATGCCTCTGCAGAAATTATTCTAGAACCGGTTGGAAGAAACACGGCTCCCGCCATCGCTTTAGCCGCGTTGAAAGCGATTGAGACTGGAAATGATCCCCTGTTACTTGTCCTTGCTGCAGATCATTTAATTCAAGATGTTGAAACGTTTGAACTTGCGGTCAAAGCCGCTCAAACTTGTGCTCAACAAGGTAAACTAGTTACTTTTGGTATTGTGGCTGACGCTCCCGAAACAGGTTATGGATATATAAAAAGAGGTGCGAGTTGCGAGTTGCGGGAAGATGGGGTAAAAAACTTGGGAACGGGTGCCCACAGCGCTTCACGGGGCATACTAAGCGAGGAACTAGGAAATAGGACTAAAGGACTAGGCGCTTTTGTTGTTGATCGTTTTGTAGAAAAACCAAATTTAGAGAAAGCGCAGGAATATTTGGATTCTGGTGAGTATTACTGGAATAGTGGTATGTTTTTATTTAAAGCCAGTCGATATTTGGCTGAATTAGAGAAATTCTTTCCTGAGATATTGGTTGCATGTAAAAAAAGCATGGCGGCAGCGGAGAGTGATTTAGATTTTATTCGCATTGATGAAACCGCGTTTTCTGAGTGTCCATCAGAGTCAATTGATTATGCCGTAATGGAAAAGACAGACAGTGCTGTAGTGGTTCCACTAGATGCCGGTTGGAGCGATATTGGTTCTTGGTCAGCTATTTGGGATGTGAGTGAAAAAGATGAATTTAATAATGTGACTCAAGGCGATGTGATAGCGTTTGATTCAAGTAATTGTTTTGTTCATGGTGGTGACAGATTAGTTTCAATATTAGGCTTAGACGATATTGTGATTGTTGATACTAAAGATACGCTATTAGTGGCCAATAAAAGTCATGTTCAAGCGGTTAAAAAAATTGTAGATCAATTAAAAAAATCAGATAGAGAAGAATGGAAAATTTATAGAGAAGTTTATCGCCCATGGGGGAAATATGATTCCATCGATTTTGGAGAGCGTTATCAAGTCAAGCGAATTACCGTTAAGCCGGGAGCTAAACTAAGCGTTCAAATGCATCATCATCGCGCCGAGCATTGGGTGGTGGTTTCTGGTACAGCAAGTGTGACCAATGGTGAAAATACCTTTTTGGTTTCTGAAAATGAATCAACTTATATTCCTATTGGTCAAATTCATGCCTTAGAAAACCCCGGGAAAGTAGCTTTAGAGCTTATCGAAGTCCAAACCGGCTCCTATTTAGGGGAAGATGATATTGTTCGTTTTGAAGATAATTATGGAAGAGTTTAGAGTCCGCTTTCAGCAATAGCTTATATGCTCAATGAATCTTTCTCCGGATTTAGGTTAAAAATAGATTTGACACTATTTTTTATTCGATTTGTGAATGTATTAATTGAGCGTGTAGATTCTAATCCAGTTTCCTTCACTCACGAAAACCAATTCATTATTTGGACCGAGAGTTACCCCCTCAAATTGAGGAGCTCCGGTTAAATCCAATTGCGAAATAATGGTGCCTGTTTCTGGATTTACTTGGATTGCTTTTCGTGCTTCTTGACTGACAATTATTAGATGTCCCGTTCTGTCATCGTAAAGCATTCCAGCCAGATCAGTAACAACACCCGAAAAAGCTTGTTCGGCGTTAAAGGGTTCAATTACTTCTAGGTTGTTATCAAAGGATAGTAGCACCAACGGATCAGGTTCCGACATATCAAAATAAACCACACGCATTAACGCCGCAGAGTTTGTACCAGTGCCTTCTTGACACGCATACACACGGTTTAAATTTCCCGTTTCACCAAGTCTTACAGCCACTCCTTCAAGTCCCTTATTACTAACAGTGAGCGGCAACAAGTGATATTGTTGCGAGTTAGGTAGTTCACCATCAATAAGAGTAGAAAATTCATCGATATTTAATTTACTGATTACATTATTTTCAGAAACAATCAGCGTTTCATTGTTATTGATATAAGCTAAACCTTCGGTGTCGGTATTGATCCCATTGACACTGATCAAGCCCATATAGGCAAAATTTATATCATAACGATAAATTAACGCGCTACCATTTCTAACAACTAAATATTGTTGTAAATCATCATGCCAAGTAATACCTGAAGCGTTATTAGGAATATCACCTAATTGAAATGCATCACCTTGTGGCAAATAATTTTCGATTAGAACTGTATTAGCAACGGGATCGATAAAATGAGCCGTCGCTGACTTATCCTCTGTCATATCTATTTGGCAAGTGACGTTGCCACTACAAGCACCGACCCAATGAGAAAATTGGAAGCCTGCATCAGCCGTAGGTTGTAAAGTTACAAGTGTGGATTGGGGATAAATTTCGTTGCAATCATTTCCACAATCAATACCCGTGGGATTTGAAGTTACTCTACCGAAACCCTGTATTGCGACAGTTAGCTGGTATTCAGTATTGTTATTGGCAGATACAAAATCAGCAGTGACACTAAGGTTACTACTCATGTTTATAACACATGTACCCGTTCCGCTGCAGGCTCCTCCCCAGCCATTAAATATAAATCCTGCATCTGGTTGTGCTGTTAGATTAACTTGAGTCGAAGATGAATAATCTTGAGAGCAGTCACTACCACAATCGATTCCAGCCGGATTAGAGCTGATAGTTCCACCACCAGTGACAGAAACAGTAAGTTGATTAAAACTGTCGATTGGTGGAGGTGTCGTTCCGCCGCCAGTACCGCCGCCGCCACATCCCATGAATAGGATAGCCACAATTGACAAAATGGCTGAATATTTGGGTAAGTAGTGCAAAGTATTTTTCATGAAAATAGTTTTAGTTGAGCGCATTAAAGTACTTCCTTACTAAGCAAAGTAAGGTTAATTAGTAACCGCCATACTAGCGTTTATAATCAGTTAACGCTAGTAAAAGTATTTGAGGTTATTTTTATTGTGGGATTTAAGCGTATTGCAAAACCATTGATTGCCAATGTTTTTGTTGCAACTCCAAGCTTTGTTTCAACTCTTTATAGTTGATATTTAGTTGAGATTTTTCCACACTTTCAATCAGCTGACATTTTTTAGCTTCAAGCCAGTGTTTTTTTAGCTCATAATATTCATTCATTTTATCCAGCATTAGATCATATTCGTGTTGTATCTTAGCTAAGGCTTCCTCTTTGTTAGGAATACCTAAGTTCATCAGTTTCGATTTTGTTTTATTAAGTTGCTGAGCGGCAATTGCTTTAGCAATTTTTTCTTCTGGAATTCGTTTAAGGTTTTTGGCCAGCCCCAGCCAATACATCGATTTAATTAACCATTTAGTTGGATCAAATTGCCACCATTTGATTGCATTACGATAATCGTATTGAAAAGCATGGTGGAAGTTGTGATAACCTTCTCCGAAAGTTAAAAATGCGACGAGTGGGTTATCTTTAGCTGTATTTTTGTCGCTGTAGGGTTGGGTGCCCCACATATGCGCTAAGGAATTAATACAAAAAGTTAAGTGATGACTGACGACTAATCTTAAAAATCCGACCAATAATAAACTACCCCATATATCATTGAGGAAGAAGCCTGCAATAAGTGGAATACCAAAATTGGTCAGTAATACCAGCGTCAGATAGTATTTATGTTGCCACATAACAATTTTTTCTTTTTGCATATCTTTAACATTTTCATAATTATCGTAGCGGTGAGCTTGATGTTCTCTTAACATCCAGCCGATATGGGAGTACCAAAAACCGCGTTTTGCCGAGTAGGGGTCTTTGTCATTTTGATCGACAAAACGATGATGAACTCTGTGATCCGAACACCAATGTAGTGCGCTATTTTGAACTGCAAAAGCCCCGCCTAAGGCAAAGAAAAAACGAACCACAGCGTTAGCTTGGTAGGCTTTATGTGACCAAAGACGGTGATAGCCTGCTGTGATGGATAGTTCACAAAAACATAAAGCAACAATGGCAGCAACGATAATACCGAGACTAAACCCCTGATAATATGCGTAGAGTGGAACTCCAAACGCGGCTATCAAAAAAGTAATTAAAAATACCAGTAGATTTAACCAGATAATAGGGGGTTTTTCTTTGCTAGGTTTAGTTTGCAGATTGGTGGTCAAACTCATTGATACTTCCTAAATTTTATAAAGTAGAGTGTAATGGATATTTTGCGTACACTTGTACGCTGAAAGCCATTGAAGTATAACTAGAATATCGACTAATAGCAATTGAGAATACAGCTGTAAGCTGAAATAATACTAATACTGAAGAGCAGATTTCCTTTTTGTTATCTCATAGAGGATAATCACTTAAATAAGATTAAGCGAAGTTGGAATGATTGGATATGGCTGTAAGCCGTTCGGAACAAAAAGAAAAAACTAGGCGAGCAATTATTGACGCGGCAATCAGCCAACTAAGCGTCGAAAAGAGTTTTGCTAGTTTAAGTTTACGTGAGGTTGCAAGACAGGCAGGCATTGCGCCAACGTCTTTTTATCGACATTTCAAAGATATGGAAGAGCTAGGTCTAACACTTGTTGACGAGTGTGGTTTAGCATTACGACAAATCATGCGAAAGGCGCGTAAACGTTTTGAAGCCGGTGGCAGTGTCATTAGAACGTCAGTAAAGACCTTTATGGAATTCACCGAAACTAATCCCAATATTTTTAGACTATTATTCCATGAACGCTCAGGCACGACCCACGCATTAAGAACCGCTGTTGATCGAGAAATTCGTTTTTTTATTGTTGAATTAACAGATTATGTGCAAACGGTTGGTTATGAACAAGAACCCGCTTTTGCACAAGCTGAAGCTATGGTTGCGGTGGTATTTAATGCGGGAGCTGAATCATTGGCTGCTAAGCCGAGCCAGCGTAAGCTGATTGAGTTTAGAGCTATTCAGCAGCTTCGTTATATTGCCGCCGGTGCGAAGGCACTTCATTTATAAATTGAACTGAACTGAACCGAACTGAATTTAAGTGAATACCAGCGAACCTAAAGTCACAGACTTAGTTGATATATTCAATCAATTATTTGCGACAAGTGAAAATACTATCTTAGAAACGGGTGCAAAAGAACCTTTTTATCAAGCGGCTGGAGCGGAGCAAACGGCTATTATATTTTCCCGTGATGATTTCTTTTCCAGCGCACTTCACGAAATTGCCCATTGGACAATTGCTGGCAACGAGCGACGCAAACTCGATGACTTTGGTTATTGGTATGAAGCTGAAGGTCGAAGTGAAGAACAGCAACAAGAATTTGAATTGGTAGAAATTAAACCTCAAGCCATTGAATGGGTACTTTCACTCGCCTGTAACCACCGTTTCCATTTTTCTGCAGATAATATAGCCAAAGGGCTAGAAGCATCAGAAACATTTAAAGATTGTGTAAGATTACAAGCCCTGGATTACTTGAAATCGTCTTTACCCAAACGTGCTCAGTTATTGTATCAGGAATTAATCAAGCATTTTAGGCGAGGTGAAGCAGTGAGAAGCGCTGAAGTTACCAGAAAATCTGACCTTGTGAGAAAATATGAAGTCCTGAGAGTCCCTAAAATAGAGAATAAAATTGATGTTTAAGCTTGGGTTAGTCATCAACCCCTTTGCTGGAATTGGTGGACGCGTTGGTCTTAAGGGAAGCGACGGCGATGATATTCGTCAAAAAGCGTTAGATCTTGGTGGAGTAAAGTTGGCGGTTGATAAAACGCGACTTTGTTTTGAACAATTTAAGCATCATTTTGATCAGATTAAGGTTTTGACTGCTAGCGGTGAAATGGGGGAGCGGCTTTGCCAAGAGCTAGATATCAACCATCAAATTGTTCATCAAATAGGCGAACCCTCAAGTGCGTTAGACACCCAACAAACCGTTAAAGTAATTCAATCTTGCGGCGTTGATTTGTTAGTTTTTGTTGGTGGCGACGGAACAGCACGAAACTTATTTGAGGTTTATGACGGAGAACAAGCAGTGTTAGGCGTTCCTGCTGGAGTAAAGATTCATTCAGGTGTTTACGCGATTTCTCCCGAAGCAGCAGGTTTGCTGATAAATGATTTGATAAAGGGAAAAATGTTGAGTCTAATTTCCGCAGATGTTGTGGATATTGATGAACAGGCATTTCGCCAAGGCAAAGTAATTGCGCGTAAATATGGCTATTTGCAGATTCCGGCCGTATTAGAGTATGTTCAAGCGGTCAAACAGGGCAATCAAGAAATAGACGAGCTGGTTCTTGATGATCTTGCTGCTGAAGTCATCGAATCGATGGAAGATGATGTTTATTATGTCATTGGATCAGGAACCACTTGCGCCGCGATAATGCAGCAGTTGGGATTACAAAATACTTTATTAGGCACTGATATTGTTTTCCAACAACAACTGGTTCAAACGGATGTTGTGGAAAGTGATTTATTGAGGCTTTTAGATTCCGGCGTCAAAGTAAACTTTATTATGACTGTAATTGGTGGGCAAGGGCATATTCTGGGACGTGGAAATCAACAAATTAGCCCAGAGGTTATAAGAAAAGCAGAATGGAAGAACTTTCAAATTATTGCGACTAAATCGAAACTGAAAAATTTGGATGGTAAGCCTCTATTAGTTGATACTGGCAATACGGTGCTGGATCATCAACTCTATGGTTTAAAGAAGGTAATCACGGGTTATCGGGATTATGTTTTGTATCCAGTCGCTCTATCTTTGCCTAACTCAAGCCAGTCTAAACTAAACCAAGCAGAGTCATAAAGCCTAATTGTTCGTCTGAGCTGTGTGCGAGATCTCTCACAAGCATGTAAGAGATCGCCTAAAGGGCTGTCAGTCAGAACGCTAATTCAAAATCAATATAACCCTTAATCTATTGATAATAAAGGAAAAATAAATTTTCGTAGAATACTTTTTTAAGTTTAATACCTATGTAATGCGATCTGCTACCTAGCGATTATCTGCATTTAATCTAAACTTCTCTGTGTCCTAAGGAATCATTTAATAGAAACGGAAGCTTGAAAAGGAATGGGACAAGGATTCGCAGCTAAGGGATTAAATGCTAAAAAGGAATTTAGTAGTAAAGGATGAACCAATGATTGGTTTTATAGCGAACAAAGGACTGATTTAAGGGAACAAGTGGAGTATATGGCATCAAGGAAAATGCCGAGGAACTCTAGGATTGAGTAAAGGATTAACCAAGGAACGCGTTAAGGGAAAATAGATAAAGGCAGCTTATTTATAAGCTGCCTTTTTTTTATTGCTTGCATATTATGATTTGCTCGTTGAAAATATCGGTTATATTTTCTGATTTCTGATAAAACACTCTTATAATCAAATTATAATTGTATTAAGTTAATCTATCTTCGATCACATCTATCACCAAGTAAGGCAATTTTTTCTATGACAATATCGCTAGATTTTGCCCCAATCAAAAAACAAATCACCCAAGAAACCTTAATTCTAACGCCAAATAGTCGTACCCAGAAAGCCGTGCTTTCGGGACAGATCGCTACTATATCGACTAATGATGTAATCGAGTCATTAGAAGTCTATTCTTTGAGTCAATGGCTTGAAAATCTTTGGCAAGAGCTTTCTTTTTACCATGTTTTACCTAAACGACTTTCTAACCTACTAGTTAAATCTTGGTTTGAAGAAGTCATAAATAAAGAAAATGAGTGGAATTTAACTAATTCATCAGGTGTTGCAGACAAGCTCTTACAGGCGTATCAAAACCTAATCCACTGGAACCATTCTATTAATGATCTTGAAGAGGCTGACTCAACTGAAATCGATTATTTTAAGCAATGGGTTAATGCATTTGAGACATTTTGTAAATCACGGCATTTAGTTGCTAATTTTTCCGTCATACAATTCTTAACAAGTCATATCGATCAGCTGGTATCTGTATTACCAAAACAAATATTGATGGTTGGTTTTAACCAATTAACGCCTTTAGAAAAAGACTTCTTACAAGATTTAGAAAATCGTAGCATTAAAGTTAATCATTATAATCATTCAATATGTCCCAATAAATCAGTACAAATAGAATGCGCTAGTTATAAAGATGAACTCTCATTTGCAGCAGAATATGCGAAAAAATATTCGAATGAAGATTGCTCGATTGGTATTGTGGTTGAACAATTAGCTAGTCATTTGACTGAAGTGCATCAAGCTTTTAGCCAGGCTTTTCATCCACTTGAAGATAAACCATGGGTTGCTTTAACGAAACCACAATATAATGTTTCTGCTGGGTATTCGCTAGCGGAACAACCCTTAGTTGTATTAGGATTATTGCTTATAAAAACAACTCGTAAAGGCTTCAGTTTAGAAAATTTACAACTAATCAAAAATACGCCATTGTTTAGTTGGGGTAAATTTGAATCGGAGATAAAATATTTCCTTCATCAACAATGTTTACTGGCACGCAAAAATTACTCCCTTGCTTTTTTATTAAAACAAATTCAAGAGAGTGAAAATTCAGAACAATTAAAGTTGTTGTTTGAACGACTAAATTTTATTTTGGAAGCGAATAGTAATAGAGCAACTATCGAGCACTTTATTGAGCATTGGAAATCAAGACTTGAAGCCTGGCAATGGGGAGTAGAATCTAGTGAACTATTGCCAAAATTTAATGATTTTGAACAACAAGCCCGGAAACAATTTATTAGTGTAATTGAAGCTTGCTCGGAATTTAAAGAAATTGTTGGCCAAATTTCTAATAATGATGGGATTAAGTTTCTCGAAAAAGCGGCACGACAAACTGCTTGTCAAATTGCAACGGATCGAACTAATGTACAAGTACTTGGAATACTGGAAGCAACAGGTTTGCAGTTCGACCACCTAATTCTAGTAGGATTTAATGCAAGTAATTGGCCGCAGAAGAATAAAATCAATCCTTTTCTTCCATTATTATTTCAGCGTGAAAATAATATGCCTGGCAGCTCTGCAGAAAGAGAGTTTGAATATGCTAAAGATTTATCAAATACGCTATTAAATTCTGCAAAATACCTGACAGTGACATCGAGTGATACTGAATCAAACGACAGTAATAATGCATCGCCATTTTTCGCCCATCTAGAAGTTGCCGATAAAACTGATTTTATTGAAGAGATGCTAGTTGAGCCACCAACGTCTCAATATCAATGGATAGAGGATTCAAATATTGATTTATCAGAGCAGTCTATAGCTGGTGGTGCGTATCTATTGAGCGATTACGCTAAATGCCCGTTTATGTCATTAACAAAATATCAGTTAAAGCTTTCTGCTTATGAGGAGCCTGAAATTGGAATAGACGCACGAACGAAAGGCTCTTGGTTACATGAAGCAATGGAGTTGATTTGGAAAGAAATTAAAACTAAACAAACGCTTATATCGATGAATGATGAAACTCTAGATGGGGTCGTTGAAGAGCAGCTTAAAAAATCATTACTGTTGCACCAATCTTACTTGTTAGCCATTACCACTGAAGAAATTATCGATCTTGAGTTGGGGAAGCTAAAACGTTTGATTTTAGAGTGGATGCTCATTGAAAAAAGTAAAGATGATTTTGTCGTCGATGGATTTGAGAAAAAATGTGAAATTAATTTAGCCAGTTTAGCGTTGAAATTTAGAATCGATAGGGTTGATTTAAATGATAACAATGAGATTGAGATCATTGATTACAAGTCAGGTTCAACTAACTATAAAAATTGGTTTGGCGTAAGACCTACCGAAGCTCAAATGCCTGCCTATGTTTTGTCGCAAAAAAATAGAAATATTTTTGGCTTAAGTTATGCACGCATAAAAACTGGCGAGGTCGCACAGTCGGGACTTAGTTTTATTATTGAAGATAATTCAGGGAAAAGCTCAGAGAAAAAGGTGTTGCTAACAGAGCGATTTGTTAGCCACAAAAAAACGACCCCAATAAAAATATCGAGTATCGATAAATATGATAAGTTAGTTGCTCAATGGGAAAGTTCCTTAAATCGTATTGCCCAAGGAATTAAATCGGGCTTCATGCCTGTATCGCCAAAAGATCAATCACAATCCTGTAGTTATTGTAATTTTCGTTCGCTATGCCGGATAGATGAGGAGCAGCCGAGTGACTAGCCTCGCAAATGGAAAGATATCTAAAAAAGGCGTGATTGATCAATCGGTGCGTGATGAGCTGTTAGATGGAAATCAATCTTTTATCGTTCAAGCACCAGCGGGTTCGGGAAAGACTGAATTATTAACTCAACGAATATTAGTTCTATTAGCTTCGGTAAAAAAACCAGAAAGTATTTTAGCGATTACCTTTACTCGAAAAGCCGCAGCCGAAATGCGAGAGAGGGTCATAAAAGCGCTTGTTTTGGCTCAAGGTAAACAACCAAATAATCCCCTTGAATTATCTCGTTGGAAGTTAGCCAGAAAAGTTTTAGAAGTTGATGAAAAATTTCATTGGAATTTAATTGACAACCCCAGTCGATTAAATCTTTATACCATTGATGCTTTATCAGCGAGTCTAAGCGGCGCGTTACCTTTGTTATCTCAAACCGGAACGATTCCATCAATCGAAGAAAAAGCATTTAAGTATTATCAGCAGGCTGCGGAAAGAACGCTTGCCGATATTAAAAATGGTGACCGGGTTGCTGAAAATATTAAGACATTATTAACTCATAAGGATAATAATGTTAAACAAGTGATAGATATGATTGCGCAGCTATTAGCGAAGCGAGTGCAATGGTTAGGAAAAGTTATGGGCCGAGACCATGATCTAACTTTAGAAGAGATGTTTGACTCTCTACAGGAAATTATTGAAGAAAAACTTCAAGCTGTTTATTCATTATACCCCAGTGATGTTCTTGCAGAATTACCTCCGCTTTTACAACAAGCAGCACAGGTTTTATCGAAAGTGGAGAATGGCAAAGCTTCTGTTATTAAATTGATGAATGATTTTTCACCGATTATAAAACCGCTTTGTAGTGATTTAAACCTTTGGAAAGCGATTGCTGAACTGCTTTTAACTAAAGATGAGAAAAAACCAAACTTTCGTAAAAGTGTAACTAAAGCCAATGGTTTTCCAACCAAAAAAGATGCCGAGAATCTAGCGCAAGCCGTTTTATTTGAAAATAATAAGAAAATAGCGAAACAGATATTAGCTGATCTTGCTCTTAATTCAAATTTGGCAAAAGAACTTAATGAAGTAAGATTGTTACCGGAGGATATCGAGTCAGCAATTGATAACCCTGTTCTAAAATCCGTACTAGAGCTTTTGCCCATTGCAGCGGGTTATCTAAAATTAGTATTTCAAGAATCAAATGTGGTCGATTTTAATGAGTTGGCTTTATCTTCACTTTTTGCGCTAGGTAAAGAAGATGCACCGACCGATTTAGCGCTCGCACTGGATTACAAAATTGAACATTTGCTAATTGATGAATTTCAAGACACTTCAACACCTCAAATTCGCTTAGTCGAATTGTTAACATCTGGTTGGGATGCTAGTAGTAATAAG
>Ga0316204_10004191_pt1 | contig 26555 bp, 23 predicted proteins | sample 6monrhotite_MG_2_FD_205661 | JGI IMG/M metagenome (GOLD analysis project Ga0316204, IMG submission 205661) | Microbial mat bacterial communities from mineral coupon in-situ incubated in ocean water Damariscotta River, Maine, United States -... | ecosystem: Environmental > Aquatic > Marine >...
CGGTCATTTTGGCGCTGCTCGATAAAGTCCGTGACGACCTGTTTTAACATGTCGAGGCGGCTGATAACTTGGCCATTGTGAGTGAAGTCCATGGCGCGCATTGAGCCGGAGACATCAATGGCGAGCACGAAGTTGCGGGCCTGAGTTTCTTTGCTTTGCCATTGCGGTTGGCTTAAGGCGCTGATAATGAGCAAGCAGCCAATCAACCAGAGCCAAGGTAGGTCTTTTTTGGGAGATAGTTGTTGTTGCAACTCATTCAGTAGTTCTGCATGAGGGTGAAGTAATGTGGGGGTTGTGTCTGTTTTGGTCTGACGACGGCGAGCCCAATGCCAGAACATTAATGGCAATGGAAGTAAAATTAGCCACAATGGTTGCGCCAGACTTAGCACAAATTGACTCGGCTAAGTAGTAAGGTTTCGATTTGTTCAAAAGGCAAGCTGGTCTGCTGAGTGGGTAAATTGTTTTGATAGCGTAATGTCGTTAATTGCTTGAAAACGAATAGCCACTGTTCGCGCAGCGCGGGTGCTAGGTCTGCTGGGGGCTGCTCCGTCAGTTGTTGCAGCTCCATGCCGAGGCGTAATAGCGTTGCTAGTCGAAACGCGATTGCGCGCCTATCGCTGAGATCCTGATGTGCTAGTTCAGCCAGTCGTTGCAAGGCTATTTCAGCGGGGAGGGGGGCGTGTTTAATATATGGGGATTGTTTGCGTCGCTTGATTTGGGCTAGTCGTGCAGCCGTTGCTACGATGCTGAGTATCAGCAGTAGCGCGGCATACCAAGGCCACATTTCAACGGCTGCGGGGAGTTCGATGTCGGCTAGTTGAGGGCTAATATTTTTTAGTGCTTGGACATCATTTTCATTCATAGTTTATCCTCCAATAGCCCAAGGAGGGCCTGTTCGCCATCGCTGTAAATATAATCTGATCCTGTCTGCTGTAACTGCCGGCGAACGCCTTGTAATTTTTGCTGCATTCGATCTTCGTAGGCCTGTTGGAGCCCTGGCAGGCGAGTATTGATAGTGCTTGGCTTAGCGCTGTGGCTATCCAATAACCTCAATATTGACTCTTGATTAAGCTTTAATTCGCCAGGGTCGACAACGTGGAGGCCAAGCACGCTATGCTTGGCGTTAAGGCTTGCCAGAGTGTTGAAATCCTTTTCTTGCCAGTGAAAAAAATCGCTAATGATGCAAATTTGGCTATGACGCTGACTAATGTGCTGGAGTTGTTTTAGTAGGGCTGTTGGTTGCGCGATGGGCGCGGGGCTGAACGGGACTTGATTCGCTTGTCGTAGAAACTCGAAACTGTCATCCAATCGATGGCTAAAGGGCCACAGCTGAAGTTTTGAGCTTGCCAATAGCGTGGCAACTTCCGCCCCCCGACTCAAGGCGCTAAAACATAATGCCGCGGCGAGTTTGATGGCGCGACCTGCCTTTAATTCTTTTTCTGTGCCGAAGCACATGCCAGCGTGGTGTTCGATGCAGACTAAGCGACGTTCTTGTTGTTCGGCCTGAAACACTTTACAAAGCGGGTTACTTTGGCGAGCACTGGCGCGCCAAGCGATATGGCGCACGTCATCGCCGGCTTGGTAGTTGCGTAAATCCTCCAGTTCTAGCCCTGCGCCTCGGTTGATTGAGTGTTGTTGGCCTATACGTAGCGATCCGCCTCGTTGGTGATTGCGTTTTGCTAAAAGTGTGGACTGATAATGAAGTGCTTCTAGCTCGCTTGGTGAGACAAGTTGCGTCGAATCTTGGCTCATGGAACAGGAATTCGTTCTAGTAAACCGGCAATAAAGTCGTTGATTTTGACGTTTTCGGCACGTGCGTTAAAGCTCAGGCCGATACGGTGGTTAAGTACATCAAAAGCAATGTCGCGAATATCAGCGGGTTCGACAAAATCGCGCTGGCGGATAAAGGCCAGTGCGCGAGCGCATCGAGCCAGGGCCAAGGTGGCCCGTGGTGAGGCACCGTGACTAATCCAGGCTTGCGCAGCAGGCCAATATTTTTCCGGTTGCCTTGTTGCACCGACTAAGGCGACGATATAGCGCTCTAATAATTCGCTGATAAAAACATGGTTGACGGATTTTCTGGCTTCGATAATGTCCTTGTGATTAAGGATAGTTTCGCTAGCTTTATCGTCAGGTGCGCGTAAGCGCTGAGTTTCATGACGCAGGATGCTGAGTTCGTCCTCCATCTCAGGGTAATCGAGTTGAATCTTCATGATGAATCGATCTAGCTGAGCTTCGGGCAGCGCGTAGGTGCCTTCATGATCGAGTGGGTTTTGGGTCGCCACGACAATAAAGACATCGGACAGTGGCCGACTGACGCCCGAACTGGTGACTTGCCGTTCTTGCATGGCCTCCAATAACGCGGATTGTACCTTGGGGGGGGCACGGTTGATTTCGTCAGCCAGAATGATTTGGTTGAATATCGGACCTTCAATGAATTTGAACTCTCCTTGCTGGGCTAAGAAAATATCGCCGCCAGTAATGTCACCAGGAATGAGGTCAGGGGTAAATTGAATGCGTTGAAAGCTCAGGTTCATGCCGCTGGCCAAGGTATGAACGGCCGTTGTTTTAGCCAGGCCAGGCAAGCCCTCAATGAGTAAATGGCCATCGGCAATGATGCCAATAATTAGCCGCTCAATTAATCGTCCTTGGCCAATGATGCGTTGTTGGATGTGGCGACGCAGCGCAGCAAAGCGTTGGTGATGTGATGTGCTGGATTCACTCATAAGGAATGTGTCTGTCTTACCTTGGGTGGTTTATTTATAGCTGGTCTCAATGCAGCGTTTTACGTCTACGCCATAGAACAATAAGTGAGCCGATGACTAGTGCAGGTAGCGTTGGGTCGACAGCATTGTTTCGGTTGGCGGATAGGCTACAACCGAACAGGCTTTGCTCTTTAATGGACTCGGATAGGCGCGCTTGTTCTTCGGCGGCGGCAACGTTAGGGTTTTTGCGTGTCCGTATGGTGAACTTTGAGTCGATGCCACCTAAGGTAACCGTGATATCTAGCGGGGTGTCGTAGGTTTTGGGTGCAAATGCCAAAATCCGAAACTTTCGGCCATTGGGAATTGTTGAGGGTTCGTCGGTGTACGTATCGCTCAGCAGATCGGTGTCGTAGAGTCCGTTTTTTATGCTGATGCTGGTTGGCGCGGTAATGCCCGAGACAGTGACCCAGGGAGAAAGCACTCGGGCGGTCGGTAGTAAGTCATTTTTTTCGGGCAGATAAAATATATTTGGTTCGGTATCCGCTTGGGTGGTGACACTAAAGTCGGCACTGACTCCACCAATGGTGATGGTGGCGTAAGTCTTGGTTTCGTATTCATGCGAGGCCGCAAGCTTAACGACGAGGGTGTCATCGTTATTGATGATGCCAGGTTCTTTGGTGAATTCTTGGCCGTTGATTGAGTATAGGGCGTCCACTTCGACTTCCGTTGTAGGCTCCGGTTTGCCCATTAATATTACTTCATGGCTGATGGCGATGCTTGTTGCTTGGGTTAGGCCGGTGATAGTGACTTCATTGGATTCGACGAAGGTGCTGGTGATGGTGGTGTCTGTATCATCGCTACTATCTAGTCGGCTTAGGGGTTTATCAAAAACCGGTGTGAACTCGAATGCGCCTGGTAGCGTGCCGTCTGAAATAGTCGTTGCTGAGAAGGTATCGCTGTAGCCGCCCACCATAAGCGTGGCGGAGGTGGTGGTGTTGGCGCTGCCCGCAGTTTTGGTGCGAACATGGATGGCATCAAAGTTATGGGCGACGCTGGGCCTGGTGGTGAAAGTAACACCATCAAGCGAGTAGCTGCCGTTAACGATATTGATTTGAGCGCTACCATTGGCTATGCCGGTGATGGCAATCGGTGCCGAGGTTGCCAGGCTATTGGTTAGCTGTCCGGTGATGGGACGTATGGTAAATGGGTCGGGAAAGAATTTTCCTTCATTTAATATCGTGCTGATTTGGCGAGCGATGATAATAAAGTCGATGCCGCCGTCGAGGTTAATATCATCGGTGTGGATATATTTGGGTTCTGGGCCGACGGGAATAGGCTGGCTCATGGGGGTGAAATTCATGCCGCCGTTATTCATATAAATTTGTAAGGCGGCCGGCTCTTTTAGGAGGACGGCTAGGTCGAATAATCCATCTTGATTTATGTCGGTGCTAATCATGTGGACGGGTGTGGCTTTGACGCCTGAGTTGCCCACGTTGAGGTCGATGGTGGTGGTTTGTGCGATATCGAGCATGCTTTCTTGGCTGCTGCTGTCGATGCCTCTGACGATGGTGATGGTTTGGTATAGGGCGTTGGCGGTGGCGACGTCGTAAAAGCTATCGTTGTCAAAGTCTTCGACGGCGAGGGCGATAGGCTCGGCCCCCGTGTCGTAATGAAGCCCTGAGGTGTAAGTGCCTTGGCCTGTACCCCTAATAATAGTGACGTTACTGGCTGAGTAGTTAAGGCTGATAATGTCGAGGATATTGTCTGAGTTCATATCCTTTGCCGCTAGACCGTAAGAGCCTGTGCCAATCACGGGGGTACGATTATTGGGTGAAAAAATGCCGCCGCCTTGGTCTGTGTAAACTGAGGCGAGGTTGGTCGTTGGGCTGGAGGCGGCGACTTGTCTGGCACCGGTCTCTTTGTCTAGAATTTCAATTAGGTTGGTGGTTGCAGAGTTGCTTGTCCTGATCTGGTGAGTAGTAAAACTGCCGTCCTCGTCGTTGAGCATAAAACGTATATTGCGTTGTGAGGTGGCAATAATCAGATCAGTGAATGAATCGCCATTAATGTCGGAGCTTAGTAGTTTTTGTGCTTTAAAGGACCCTAGTTTTTGTAAAATACCGGGGCGGAAGCTTCCATCACCATTGCCATACAAGCTCAGTATGATTGAGCTGTCTTCGACGATGGCGGCTATGTCAGGAATACCGTCACCGTTAAAATCACCTGTTGTCAGGCTGGTGGTGATTAGGTCAATGTCATAAGGTACGGCGGAGTCGAAGGAGCCGTCAATATTGCCGCCAAACATCAGGTATTGATGAGAGTCTGAGCGGCTTATGAGTAGATCGGGCAGTAAGTCGAGGTTGTAGTCAATGCTGCTGATTGCATGAATGGGATAAGGAATTACCTCCGGTGTATAGCGCTCATCGAGTGGTATTGACGGGACTTTGATGATGGGCTCTGGCTCGCCATCAGCGTCTAACAGTCGCGTGCCATCGTCTGCCAGCGGGATAATGTCTTCCTGTGGTGTACTGAGTAATTGTGTAACGGTGCTGCTTTCCCTGTTAAGCGTCACCAGGTCTGGGGTAGTGTCATTATTAAAATCGTTAACGATCACACGCGAGGGTTTGTTGGTGATGCTAATGGTTTCTTCGTCATCTATTTTCCCGACGGGCAGCTCCTGCAGTGTGCTCGGGAGTATCTCCTCACCATTGGATTGGAGATAGGCAATGACTTCTTTGTTTTCTTCGGTGATGACTAGGTCAGCAAAGCCGTCGGCATTAAAGTCGGCGCTTTGCATTTGAGCTAATTTTGTGTTGTCACCAATGCTCAGCGTATAGGTGGTGCTGGTTTGAAAGCTGCCATCGGCGCTGCTAAGAACGCCGGTATAGTTTTTGATGCCGTCATTGGCCAGCAGGTCGTCTGTGCCGCTGTCATCAATGTCACTTATCGCGATAAATTGAGGTGTGAAATCAAGCGTTAGGGGGACGCTTGGTGCAAATGTTTGGCCGAATTTGCGTAATTTGATTTGCACATCATTGCTATCGGGCTTGATGCTGGCCAAGTCTCGCAGGCCGTCGCCGTTAAAGTCGGCACTGGCGATGCTGTGAAAGTCGGTATTGATGGGGCGTAGCTTGAGTGTGTGCATGGTGCCATCACCGTTATTCACAATGGTGGAGACGGTGTTGCCATTAAGATTGGCACTGATAATATCTTGAATCGTATCGTTGTTGAAGTCTGCCAATATAAATTCAGCGGGGCCTGCGCCTACGCCATAAAAATTTTCGTCTAACCAAAAATTGCCATTGCCTTGCCCTTTTACTATCAGCAAATTGTGTGAATCAAGGTGGCCAATGGCAAGATCTAAGTTACCATCCTGATCAAAATCGTGACTGACGATGGCTGAGGGGGTGTGGCCAACTTTAAGTGTTTTGGAGTCCACGCCTAACAATGTGCCTTCACCTTTAGCCATAATAAAGGTGCCATCACCTCTGCCAGGCAAATAGCTGAACAGGTCGCTGTTGATGTGTAAGCCGACGAGATCGAGAAAACCATCGTTATTAAAATCACCACTAGTTAATTTTAGTGGGCGAAAGGCCAGTGCTGTGTTGACGGCAAGGGCAAAGCTGCCAGCGCCATCGCCAGCCAAAAAGGAGATGCTTTGGGCTCTGTTGTTGGCGACGATGACATCGGCTAGGCCATCGTGGTTAAAATCGCCGGTGATGGCGTATTCAGGGCTTTGATCAACCTCATACGTGTCCTGCAGTGCAAAAATGCCAGTGCCATCGTTGAGAAATAGTCGTACCGACGGAAATTCGCCCAGGACTGTCGTGTCTCGATTAACCACGAGGATGTCGGGAAAGTTGTCGGCACTTGGGTTTGTTGGGCCTGCATTGAATTGTCCCGTAATGACGTGGACAGGGGTCGAGCCAATATCAAAAGAAGCGTTGGGCTGAGAGAAGCTGCCAGTACCATTGTTGGCCAGCAGCGTCGCCGTTGTTTCTTCTCGATTGATGACAAGGATGTCTGGTCCTGGTGTGTCATCAAATTCAGCACTCACTAAACTCATGGGCGTTGCGGCGGAGGTTTGGCCTGAGAAGTAGGACGCCGCTGCTAAATATCCGCCAGCACCATCGCTTAGGAGCACGCTTACCGTGCCATCACCGAAATTGGCGGTGGCGATGTCGGGTCTAGCGTCAGCGTTAAAATCAGCACTAATCACGGCGCGAGGCTGTACTCCGACAGCGTGCTGCTGGTGAACAATAAGTTCTTGGGCGAGGCTAAGGCTAGCAAATGAGCAGCCCAGAAGGATGTAGCCAGTGGTGATGAGTCTTCGAATCATGGTTAACGCTAACTTCCTGACATCGTATGAAGAGCTTTCGTCGTATTATAAGTGTATGACAAGCCCCTGTGGGGATTGGTTTATTCTTTTTTATAGATAATTTATTTGGTCAATTATATTGACGGCCTTGAGCGCCTTCAAATTGTTTATCAGTTACCATAGAACGATAGAGTTTATTCGTTTATTAAAATATCGGTAAAAACCAGTAGAAAGCTTAACTAGGTAGGGCCAAGATGAGTTCCGAGCTTCAAAAAACAATAGTGTACGTTGGTGGGCCAGATTTAGACGAAGCTCAGGCCAATGCGATAGCGTCAGACAATGGCTGGGGGGCGGCGGTGGTTTTGGGCCGACGGGGTTATCAAGTGGGCTGGGTAAGTGAAGTGGCCCCAGTGACTTCACCTGATGTGGCTGAAGTATCTGCGCGTTGGCAAGCGGCCCAGGGTATTGTCTTACCAGGTTTTTTGTCCGATGGTGTGCGTGCTAGCAGTGATGATATTAAGTTGGCGCAGGCACTGATGGAGCGAGTGCTGGCGGGTGATGAGGTGGCTGATGTATTGGAGGGTGCTCCTTATGCAGATCGGCTCCAGCCTAAGTACGAGCTACTGTCCTCGACCTACGACGAAGGCGATGATCAAGAAATTCAAACGCTAGAGTTTGATGTGATGGATGGCGAAGAGCTGCTGGCCGAGGGTTTGTGGGTTAAGGCTTCTTGGTTGTCGTATGAGGATGAAGATACTTCCCTGCGTTTTCGTTTCTCATTTGGTTTGGTCGGTTATGAGGATGTGGCAGCGGATTATGAGCGTCAGCTTTATGCCGCTGAGGTGACGGAGTGTGTTTTTCCCGAGTCTGCGGTGATTAGCCAGAATGAAGGGCTAAAGCAGTTACTTCTTGAGGTTTTGAGTGCCGACGATCTTATCTATGTTGAGCGAATTGTCTATTTTAACGCCCCTAATGGGGGCGCACAGATGCATCAAGATGTGGAACGTGGCCATGCGGGTGTTGTCTACTTACAGGTGTCAGGGAGCACGCTCTGGTTTGCGCTATCTAAGGCGGAGCTAATCTCCGAAATCCAAGCGTTTATGGCGCAGAATATCGCCCAAGCGGCGTTGGCGCGTTGCCAGGTTTCCTCTGATGGGTGGGCGTTGTTGCAAGACTGGGTAGCGGATGCGTCGACTTTGTCGGCGATGCTTGATGAGCGTGACAATGAGCCGCTGGATGTGCTGATTAATCAGGTGCCAGAGTTTGCTCGTCAGCTTATTGAGGCTGGCTATGCTTCTTTGTTGTCGGCTGGGGATGTGATGTTATTGCCGCAACAAGGTATAGATCATTGTGCTTGGCACTGTGTTTATTGTGTGGGAGGCGAGTCTGGAGAGGCCTTGTCTTTTGCTATTCGTGGGTTAAATAAGGTCTAACGACCTTAGTTGGGAGTGTGTTGTGGTAGATCGGACCGAGTCAGAAAAATCGGGTTTATTATTGTTGCTAATGCCTGTCGTGGTTATTTTGGTCTTGGCCTTGGCGCTCGGTTTTTATTTGCGGGGTAAACAGGATGCGCTGGTTGTGGAGACAGCGCCGATTGTCTTCGAAACGGTGGAAAATAGCGTGGGCATGTCTTTTGTGGAAATTCCTTCGGGCCAATTCGTTATGGGACAGACAGGTTTGGCCGAGCCTGAGCGTAGCGTTCGAGTGGCCTCTTTTTTTATGGCGACTCATGAAGTTACTCAAGCACAATGGTATGCCGTGATGGGTTATAACCCCAGTGAATATAAGGACCCTAGGCGACCAGTGGACAAAGTTACCTGGCTAGAAATTCAGGGCTTTATACAAGGCTTGAATGAGCTAGAGGGTAGTGGTAGCTATCGTTTGCCGACCGAAGCTGAGTGGGAATATGCTGCTAGAGCCGGGACTGAGGGCGGGTATTTTTTTGATGATACAGATTCGGCGCTGGGCGAATATGCCTGGTTTGGGGCAAATGATCGATTAGGTACACGTCCTGTGGGCAGCCTTAAGCCTAATCCCTGGGGCTTATACGATATTTATGGCAATGTCTGGGAGTGGGTGCAAGATTGTTGGCATGATAACTATGATGGGGCACCCGCGACAGCCGAGGTCTTTGCTGGCGGCGATTGTGCTTTTCGTGTGTTAAGAGGTGGGGGCTGGAATGCTTCGCCTCGAAGTGTTGGCTCAGCCGTAAGGGGGAGTTATGAGGTTAATTTCGAAGATATAAGTAATGGTTTTCGACTTGTTTGGACTAAATAACCAAGCATAGTTTCGCAGGCTATCTGGCAGCGCCTCGGCGCTGTTTTTTTTGCCTATATTTTTAGAGTCGCTATATCGAGACTTTTTATTATTTAATTAAAACAATGGCTTAGCTTAAATTCTGGCTTTGTGCGTCGTCACTTGGGGACAGTATGGGTTCGGCAGTCAGTCTAATAACTTTAGTGAAAATAATATATCTATTTAAATCATTTAGTTAAGTGTTTTGGCTTGTTTTTTGCCTTTGTCTCCTGAAAGGTAGGGTTTGGCTGGCAAGTGGATTTGTTTAGCGGGCTCAAAATGCCAATAAAATACTAACTGGGTGGCGAGACGGATGGCAAAAACAATACTTTCAGTGGCGGGTAAACAAAATCAGCATTATGTGCCTGATGAGTTGTTTCGAGTGCAAGCGGAGGCGAAAACTCGACCGTTGCGTTTGAGTGTAGTGCTTGCCTACTCGGTAGCGATTTATATCATGTTCGTGGGTTGGGCAAACCAGGATGGCGCTTTTTTTGGCGCAGCTACGGCCCCTAAATATATTCTTGGAGCATTGGGGGGAGCCTTGATTTTGGCTCTATTGGCCTACCCTGTGTGGAAAGTTATTGGCGGTGGGCGATGGCGGAATGCACAGCGCTGGTGGTTCCGTACCCATGTAGTATTTGGTGTGATTGCGCCGGCGAGTATCTTTTCTCATGCGAATTATCAGATATTGTCCTCTGAGGCGCAGATCTCAATGGCTTTGGTCGCGTTGGTTGCCGTAAGTGGCCTTGTTGGACGCTTTCTTTATGCTAAAACGCATACAGCAACGGGTGAGAAGGCAACGGCAGAATCGCTAAGTCGAGATAAGGCCTATGCCAAATATAAATTAGCCGAGCATTGCCAATACGCCCCTCGCTTGCGCTCCTCCTTACAAGCTTATGAAATTGCCGCGCTTTCTCCTGCTCGCGGGTTTTTTGATAGCGTCAGTCGATCACTTAGTTACGCGATTTGGACGTCGTGGCATGAGATAGCTTACCGTCGTGAACTGAATGAGGCTTTGTTGGAAGAAGCTCACCGTTTACGCTGGATGTCTTCTCAGTTGAGTGTGGCGAGAAGGGATGCTCAGCAATATTTGTCGTTGTATTTTCGTTCGGTGCGTCGAATCTCAGGGCTTTCGTTTTACGAGAATTTGTTCTCGCTTTGGCATGCCTTGCATTTACCCCTATTAATGATGTTGCTTGCTGCTGCGGTTATTCATGTTTTAGGAGGTTAGTCAGCCTTTTTGTGTTTTTCTTTGCTGTTATATCGTGTGATGCCTTATCGGCCCGAATGGTTTCCCTCCACGGGCCTTTTTTTATTGCGAAATGCGTGGCGAGACATTCTGAATGTTTGCTGTATAATCGGCGCTCTTTTTCGTAAATAAAGACCAAATCCGGATGTTGAGTGTTGTTAATCTGGAATGCTGGCGTGGGGACAGGCGTCTTTTTTCTGACGTTTCGTTTGATGTTGGTCCCAGTAGCCTTCTGCATGTCCATGGCCCTAATGGTAGCGGTAAAACGACGATGCTGCGTGCATTGTCTGGTCTCGTCTTGCCTGAGTCGGGCGATATTCTTTGGCATGGACAGGCCTCACGTAAAGTTCCCGAAGATTTTTATAGCCAGACGATTTATTTAGGTCATTTAAGTGGTTTAAAGTTTGAACTTACTGGTTATGAAAACCTCAGAGTATTCAGCAAACTGAGTGGTTTTGAGGTTTCTGAAGCCGATGTTGAAGCGGCGATGAAGAAGATGGGGCTGGCCCGCTGCATTGATCTACCGGTAAAGGTACTGTCCCAGGGCCAACAGCGACGAGTTGCACTGGCTAGGCTTTTGATTCAGCCAGCTAAGCTATGGATTTTGGATGAGCCCTTTAACGCCTTGGATGTGGCTGCTGTTGAGCTTTTACAGGGCATGATCAAAGATCATGTGGCTAATGGTGGGATGGTGATTCTAACGACTCATCAGGAAGTGAATATTCCCACAGACAGTATTCAACATATCCAGTTAGGTTCTTAGTCGCCCATGTTTAACGCTTTTTTCTGTATTGTTCAGCGTGATTTGACTTTGGCAATGCGTCATCGCTCAGATGTGCTAACAACCTTGTTCTTTTTTGTTATTGTCGTGAGTTTATTTCCATTAGGCGTCGGGCCGGAGCCGGAATTACTCCGTTCTATGGCGGCTGGTGTGGTTTGGGTTGCGGCGCTTTTGGCGTCAATGCTAGCCTTGACTCGCATGTTTTCAGATGATCATGCGGACGGTACTTTAGAGCAAATGGCGATGACCCCGCAGCCATTGGCCGTACTGGTGTTAGGTAAAATTATTGCCCATTGGTTGATTTCGGGTTTACCCCTTGTGGTGATGGCCCCATTGCTGGGTTTGCAGTTTGGTTTGGCGAGTGAGGCCTTGTTAATGCTGACGTTGACTTTGTTGTTGGGAACGCCAGTGCTGAGTTTGATCGGATCCATTGGCGCGGCCTTAACGCTAGGGGTGCGTGGCGGTGGTGTTTTAGTTTCGTTGCTTGTGCTACCGCTGTACATTCCTGTTCTAATTTTTGGTGCAGGTGCTGTTGCTGCAAGTATTACGGGGTTGGGTGCGGAAGGGCATCTTTCCTTGCTGGGGGCTATTTTGGTATTGGCTGCTTTATTGTCCCCATTGGCCGCTGCGGCAGCGCTGCGGATTTCTCTAGAATAGAACTTAAGGTAAGTGTTGGTTAGTTATGGCGCTCAATGTGTTTAAGTTTTCATCACCCTCTACTTTTTATCCCTTAGCGGGAAAAATGGTGCCTTGGTTTGCGGCGATCACCGTTGTATTAATGGTGATTGGTTTGTATATGAGTTTCTTTGTCGCTCCGACAGACTACAAACAAGGGGAAGGGTATCGAATAATGTTCATCCATGTCCCGGCGGCTTGGATGTCGATGTTTATCTACGTCATTATGGCTGCGTGGGCTGCGATAGGTATGATTTGGAATACTCGCCTGTCGTCTATGATGGCCTCTTCATTAGCACCTACCGGCGCGATGTTTACATTTATCGCTTTGTGGACGGGGGCGCTTTGGGGCAAGCCAATGTGGGGTGCTTGGTGGGTCTGGGACGCTCGTTTAACGTCTGAACTTATCCTTCTATTTTTGTACATTGGCTTTATGGCTTTAGAGTCAGCCATTGAAGATTCACGTCGTGCCGCTCGTGCCTGCGGCTTGTTGGCGTTGGTGGGGGTGGTCAATGTCCCTATTATTTATTACTCGGTGCAGTGGTGGAATACTTTGCATCAAGGCGCAACCATCAAAATGGGCGAGCAAAATAGTATGTCTGACATCATGCTTTGGACGCTGCTACTGATGACCTTTGCTTGCTGGGCCTACACGATAACAATCGCTTTGGTACGTGTCAGAAGAACCATTCTTGAACGTGAGAGAAACAGCACCTGGGTTGAATCTATGTTGGGAGGAAAACGATAATGGCGGATTTTTTTGCCATGGGCGGTTACGCTTTCTATGTATGGGGCTCTTTTGGTGTGGCGGCACTATTTATGATCGCTGAACCAATATTAGTTGCACGCGGACATCGAACTTTAAAGCAACGCCTGGGTCGTATGATCCGAATGAATAAAGAGGTTAACAAATGAAACCCAGACAAAAGCGTGGTGCTTTTATCCTCATCGGTTTAGCGGCGGTTGGTGTTATCGCTGCCTTAGTGCTTAATGCGCTACAGAGTAATATTAATTTGTTTTTTAGTCCGAGTGATGTGGCTGCTAACAAGGCGCCCGCAGATCGAACATTTCGTCTTGGTGGGTTAGTTGAAACTGGCAGCGTTGAACGCGGTGATGATGTCCTGGTTCATTTTAATATTACCGATAATGCTAAGACAGTTTCCGTGGTTTATAGCGGAATTTTGCCCGATTTATTTCGAGAGAATGAAGGTGTGGTTGCTCAAGGCAAGTTAGACGCTAATGGTGTGTTTCAGGCTGAAGAAGTGCTCGCAAAACATGATGAAACGTATATGCCGCCCGAGGTTGCAGATGCGTTAGCTCAGGCTGAGGCCGATGCTGACACCGCTACTGCTGTAGGAGAGACTAAATGATTCCAGAGATTGGCCAATTTGCCATGATTATTGCGCTTTGCCTAGCGATAGTGCAAAGCGTGTTCCCGATTGCGGGGGCTGCACTGAACATCAAGCCTTGGATGGCATTGGCTCGCCCAGTTGCTCAAGGCCAGTTTGTCTTTTTGATAATCGCTTATGGCTGTTTGACGTACGCCTTTGTCGTCAATGATTTTTCTGTACTGTATGTAGCCTCCCATTCTAATTCGGCACTGCCCATTGAGTATCGTATCGCCGGGGTATGGGGTGGGCATGAAGGCTCTTTGTTACTTTGGGTTTGTATGTTGAGCCTTTGGACCTTGGCTGTGACTTTGTTTAGTCGTCATTTGAGTGAAGAGATGGTGTCTCGAGTAATTGGTGTGTTGGGCATGGTGACGATAGGTTTTCTGCTGTTTATGTTGCTGACATCTAATCCTTTTGATCGCTTATTGCCCGCAGCGCCGGATGGGCGGGATTTAAATCCATTGCTTCAAGACCCTGGGTTAATTATTCATCCGCCTATGCTTTACATGGGCTATGTAGGGTTTTCTGTTGTGTTCGCTTTTGCTATCGCCGCCTTGTTGAGCGGTAAGTTAGATGCGGCATGGGCGCGCTGGTCTCGTCCTTGGGCAACGATTGCTTGGGTGTTTCTAAGTGGTGGTATTGCATTGGGCTCGTGGTGGGCCTACTACGAGCTTGGCTGGGGCGGCTGGTGGTTCTGGGACCCGGTAGAAAACGCATCCTTTATGCCGTGGCTGGTAGGTACTGCGCTGCTGCATTCATTGGCTGTCACTGAAAAACGCGGTGGATTTAAGAGCTGGACGGTATTGCTTGCGATCATTGCATTTACATTAAGTTTATTGGGTACCTTCCTGGTTCGATCGGGTGTTATTACCTCGGTTCATGCGTTCGCGACAGATCCGACACGGGGTTCTTTTATCTTAGGTTTCTTAGTGGTGGTTGTTTCTGCCTCGTTACTGCTTTATGCCTGGCGTGCACCGAAGGTCGGTCTGGGTGGTAAGTTTGATTTGGTTTCGAAAGAAACCATGTTGCTCGTTAATAATGTGATTCTGACGGTCGCAGCATCCGCTGTTTTGTTGGGTACGGTTTACCCAATCATTATTGATGGCCTGGCTTCTTTTGGCTTGATTGAAGCGACGAGTAAAGTGTCGGTCGGCGCACCTTATTTTAACGCCATTTTTATACCTCTCATGATCCCGCTTATTTTTATGATGGGTATTGGTCCGATGTCTCGTTGGAAAAAAGCCAATGTTCCCAGCCTGATGCTACGTTTGAAATGGGCGATAGCAACGGCGTTGATTGTTGCTGTGGCAGTACCTTTTCTGATGGGTGAATGGTCGACGTGGGCAGCCATTGGTGTATTGCTTGCCATGTGGATTCTAGTCACCGTTGTTCAAGGCATTGGTGCACGCTTGCAAGCTGGTGGTAATAAACCTTTGGCTGCTCGCATCAAAGCCATACCGGCCGGTTATTACGGTATGCACATTGCGCATTTAGGTATGGCGGTGACGATCATGGGGGTTGCAATGGTGACTCAATATGAGACTGAGACTGATGTACGAATGCAGATTGGTGATGTGGTTACTGTTGACGATTACGTCTTTCGCTTTGATGGTGTAATTCAGGTTGATGGCCCTAATTATCGTGCTGACCAAGGTATGATTATGGTGCTGAAAGATGGGCATGAACTTATGACGTTATCACCTGAAAAACGTATCTACACCGTTCAAACGATGCCGATGACTGAGGCAGCCATTCACACCAATATTTGGCGTGATCTTTATGTCTCGCTGGGCGAGCCTGTTGGCTCTGGTGCATGGATTGTTCGAGTTTATCACAAGCCCTTTGTTGTCTGGATTTGGGCTGGCGCTATCTTTATGTCGATTGGTGGTTTACTTGCAATCGCAGATCGTCGATATCGCACATTGGCAAAAAAAGCAGCCAAAACAAAAACAGCGCAAGCGACTCCCAACGATGCTGCTGAGATTGCGACGGAGAAGGCCTAAATGATTCGTTATTTGATACCGCTGGCTATATTTCTTGGTTTGTCAGTATTTATGTTTGTTGGCTTGAGCTTGGACCCAAAGGCGGTGCCTTCGCCGCTGATTGATAAGCCAGCCCCTGCGTTTGAATTAACGCAGTTACATAATGTAGAGCAAACCATTGCGGCTGCAGATATGAAAGGCAAAGTCTGGATGTTAAATGTGTGGGCTTCTTGGTGTGTTTCGTGTCGCCAAGAACACCCCGTATTTATGCAGTTAGCGCGTACTGGGCAAGTGCCTATTTATGGCCTTAATTATAAGGACGAGAGAGAGGCTGCTAAGCAATGGCTTCAAGACTTTGGCAACCCTTATACACTAACGGGCTTTGATCATAACGGTCGAGTAGGAGTGGATTATGGTGTTTATGGTGTTCCTGAAACCTATGTTATCGATAAAGACGGCGTGATTCGGCACAAGCACACAGGTCCTGTGACCCAGCAGGCCGTCCAAACCGAAATTTTGCCGTTGGTAAGGAAATTAAACGGATGATGAAAAAAATATTGTTGTCAGTTTTGTTGTGTTTGCCTTTTATGGTGAATGCCAAGGAAGCTGAATCAGTGATTGCTGATCCGGTGTTGCATGAGCGAGTTATGTCCGTCTCTGCGGAACTTCGTTGTTTAGTATGTCAGGGCCAGTCACTGGCGGATTCTCATTCAGAGTTTGCCGTTGATATGCGTCAACAAATACATGACATGATGGCCGACGGAATGACTAATCGCGAAGTGGTGGATTTTATGGTGCAGCGTTACGGTGACACTGTGCGTTATCGGCCGCCTTTCAATGCGGTGACTGTTTTATTATGGTTTGGCCCATTTATCCTGTTAGCCGCAGGAGTGGGTGTGTTGTATTTCAATATTGCGCGTCGTCGAAAGCAAGTGGTGGAAACGCCATTGTCTGATGGTGATCGTCGTCAGGCTGAAGCTTTATTAAAAGATGATGCAGAGGATAATAAGTAATGACTGTATTTTGGATTATTGTGGCCGCTTTGGTGGCTGCGTCGTTATTGTTTGTTATTCCGCCGATGTTTCAGCGCCGTGAAAATGCTGAAGAAGTTGATCGTAAAGCGGTTAATGTAGCTATTTATAAAAATCAATTGGTTGAGCTGAGTAATGAGCTTCATAGCGGCGAGATCGGTGAAGAACAATATGCCTTAACCAAGGCTGAGATTGAACGCCGTTTGTTGGAAGATGCTGAAAAAAATAGCCAAGTGATGGCTGACCTTAGTGATGACCGGGAACATTCAGGTTTAAGTAAAATTACGGCTGTTTTTGTCGTTATTGCGATCCCTTTGCTTACCTTTGGGATGTATAGCAAGGTCGGGTCTTTAGAAGGCTTGGACCCTTCCGCTGCGGTGATGGTGGAGGAAGACTCGCCGCACGGTGGCGAAAATGATATGGCCATGCAGATTGAAAAAATGGTTGGCCAACTATCTGAGCGTCTTCAAAAAGATCCTACAGACATTGAGGGTTGGGTGATGCTGGGGCGCTCACTTAATGTTTTGGGTCGATATGATCAGGCGGTTGAAGCCTTCTCCAGGGCGGAGCAATTTGCCGGCGAAGACCCCGACGTTTTGGCCGATTATGCGGATGCGCTGGCCATGGCATCAGGTACGGAAAGCCTGGATGGTGAGCCTTTACGTTTATTGAAGCAAGCCGTAACGCTTGATCCTTTTCATCAGAAATCACTCTGGTTATTGGGTACGGCGATGTTTGAAAAAGGGGATTTTAGAGCGGCGATTGATTATTGGACTCGCTTACAAAATCAACTTCAGCCTGGTTCTGAAGATTCAAATGTCATGCGGGCGAATATTCAAGAAGCGCATAAGTACCAAGCGCGTAAGGAACGTGGTGAATTTGGTGAATATGATCCCGCCGCGGAAAGTATCCCCCAATCAGACATGGCAGTCGAGCAGGCAGAATCTAGCGCTTCCTATACCATCACTGGTTCTGTTAAATTGGCCGCCGAGCTTGCCGCAAACGTAGCGCCAGACGATACCTTATTTGTCTTTGCCCGAGCCGTGAGTGGCCCGCCAATGCCCTTGGCTATTATCAGAACTCAAGTAAAAGACTTGCCAATGGAATTCTCATTGGACGAGACGATGGCGATGATGCCGACGATGAGTTTAGCTAAATTTTCTGAAGTCGTTGTTGGTGCTCGTATATCAAAAACGGGTGATGCAATACCTCAGAGCGGTGACATGCAGGTGTTATCCGATGCCGTTAGTGTGGGTGCTGAGGGTGTGAATTTAGTTATCGACTCAATCGTACCGTAACTACTTTTGTTATGAAGGGGGCGATCTTAGTTCGCTGTTGCCTTGGTCTAATGTTTGTTGTTGGATTGAATGGCTGCAGTGACTCGCCCCCAGTTAAAACAGATGCACTCGTTCTGGGTGATCCCTTTCCCGCCCTAGTCATTAGAGACTTCGATTCTAATGATGTCGATCTCCAAACCTATAAGGGCAAATTAATCGTTTTGAATCTTTGGGCTACTTGGTGCGAGCCTTGTCGTCGAGAAATGCCCGCCCTACAAGCCCTAAGTGACGCGCTGGACCCTGAAAGGTTTGCGGTCATTGGCGTGTCTGTTGACGAGGATGAGCATGTTGCTCGTGAGTATTTGATCGATAAAGATATTCAGTTTCCGAACTTCTGGGATGCTGAAGCTGAGCAAGCAACCTCGATGCTAGGTGCTCAATTGTTTCCTTACACGTTTTTGATTTCCCCCGAAGGTGAATTTATTCAACGAGTGCCTGGTGCTAGAGAATGGCACCGCCAGGAAGTTGTCGATTTATTGAATAAACTGGCTAGAGGCGACGTTTTACCCCCGATGAAATAACACCCGCAGGGGGGACAGTAAGCCCTTGGCAGTGATAAACTTGTCGGTTCTAGTTTTAATACTTCTGAATCAAGGAGGTAAAGATGAATCTACGCGCTATATTTCGAACAAAGTCGCTGTTGCTTGTGTTTGGCTTTATATTTTTGAGTGCCACTGTTCATGCCGCTGATCCGGTGGAAGGAAAAAAGACCTATAAATTGCACTGTCAAACCTGTCATGGCGCTAAGGGCGCTGGCGAGATGCCAGGGATGCCCGACTTTAGTCGGGGTGATGCGCTGTTTATTGCCGACTACCAACTTGTGAGTACCATCGAAGAGGGAAGGGGGATTATGCCTGCTTTTCGAGGTCTATTGGCGACTCATGAAATTCTTGATGTTATTTCTTACCTTAGAACCTTACGTTGATGCGAAAAAATTGTTTAATAGCGGCTGCCGCTCTGGTGTTGGTGGGTTGTTCTGATAGTGAACAAAGCTCTGAGTCAAAAAACCACCCTCAGGTGGATGTCGACAGGTCTCAGCAGCAAAAGGCCGCAGAGATGGGGGAGGATTTGGCACCTGCCATCGTGGCCGACCCGTGGCAGGTAGTTGAGGCTTTTGAAGTGGGGCGCGATGTATATGTGCGTTCGCTCGCCTTGGAAGAGAAAACTAACAGCCTCTGGGTCGGTACATCTGTGGGGGTGCATGAGGTTGACCTTAATTCGCAGAGCCTTCGAAATACCTTTACGCGTGCCGACGGCCTTGCCAATGAATATGTTTTTGCACTGTTTGTCGACAGCCAAGACTATAAATGGATGGGCACCAACGGTGGTGGAACGTCTAGATATAAAGATGGTGAATGGGCCGTTTATTTCCCTCTGCATGGCATAGCCGATTATTGGGTCTATAGCTTTGCCGAGCAGGCCAATGGCGATGTTTGGATAGGCACCTGGGATGGTGTGACTCGCTGGCAACCTAAAGGCGGTGTGTTTACCACTTATGTTCGAGAGCTTGTGAATGAATGGGTATATGGTATTGGCGTGGACTCAAAAGATCAGATTTGGTTTGGCACCGAAGGTGGTATATCCATGTTCGATGGTAAGCAATGGACGTCGTGGACTCATGCCGATGGCTTAGGTGCTCCGAATGAAGAGAAGCTCCCCATCAGTTTTAATACCGGATTAGGTACCCGCTCACGCCATGACTTAACCGTCAACACTGATGGTCAACGTTCTTATAATCCAAACTATATATTTAGTGTACTTGTTGATTCGCAGGATCATGTTTGGGCGGGTACCTGGGGTGCGGGTGTTGCACGATTTGACGGTAAAAAGTGGATCAACTACAGCGCGCAAAAAGACGGTATTGCTGGCAACGTTGTTTACAGTATGGACCAAAGTGCAGATGGCACTATGTGGTTCGGCACCGACCAAGGTTTGAGTCGTTTTGACGGTGAAAACTGGTTTAATTACGGTCGTCAGCAAGGTTTGTTGAGCGAGCACGTATATGCTGTCAGTGTTGTTTCTGGCGATGAAGTTTGGGTTGGTACACGTGGTGGTGTTACTCGGTTAGCAAAGAATAAACAGATGGATGAAGTGCAGTGAAACTTAACAGCTCGGTAATCGGTATTGTGGCTTTATTAGGTATCGCCTTAGTGGCCGGTGCATATCAGTTAGGTCAGCAAGGCGCGAAGCAAAAGATTGAACCTGTTGCCAGCGAAGTAGCTACGCCAATATTGCCTACAGCACAGCCAGCATCGGCCAATAAGCCTTCAAATAAGTATGATGCACAGCTTGGCCAATCTCGATTTAGTCATTTTCGAGTGGGTAATCGCAATGTTAAAAGTATGTATGCCGACGGCAGATATGTCTGGGTTGGTACGTCTGGCGGTGTCATTCGTTATGATTCTGAAACAGACGATTACACAATGTTTAATAACAAAAACTCAGGTTTGCTCTCTAACGGCGTATTTCATGTTAGCGCGGTGAATGAGTGGATGGTCGTCGGAACCTATGGCGGTGGATTGTCATTGTTTAATGTCGAGAAAAACGAATGGGTGAATATGAATATCCCCCAAGGTCTGGCCGACCAATTTGTTTATGACGTTGAAGTCATGGATAACGGTGATGTTTGGATTGCTACCTGGTCAGGCGCTAACTTAATAAAAGGCGGTAACTTTCTCGATGAAAACGCTTGGCAGACCTATACGGTAGAAAATACTAATGGTGGCCTGCCTAACCCTTGGGTTTATAACGTCGCTAAAGGCGCGAATGGTGAGGCTTGGTTTGCAACAGAGGGCGGTCTTGCACGTTTTGAAAATGGTCAATGGATTAACTGGCAGCATGAAGATGGCTTGGGAGCGCCTTTGGCAATTGTTGAAAAATCCATTCAATTTAAAAATGACCCAGCCCGATCTTCTAAACATCATGCTCGCCAAAAAGACGAGCAAGGTTTAACTAATGTTGATGTTGCTTACAACCCCAATTACGTCATATCAATGGCGGTTCAAACCGACGGTACTGTTTGGGCCGGTACTTGGGGGGCGGGTTTGGCGCGCTTTGATGGTAAAACTTGGAAAAACTACACGACTGAAGACGGTCTGCCAGCGAACCATATCTTTATGCTTTATTTGGACCAGCAAGAACAATTATGGATTGGTACGAATGGCGGACTGGTGCGTTTTCATGAAGATAGCGGACGTTTTGAAATTCGGACGACGGCTGATGGTCTCTATGCAGATAACGTCTTTTCTATGGCGGAAGGCGATGATGGCAGCTTATGGATAGGTAGTTTTGGTGGTGTCGCTCATATTGAACAACGCTGGTAGTTTATTTTTTACTGAGACCAAAGAACTCTTCTAGGGGGCTCGACGAATGAAAAGCTTGAGTCTACGTATGGCCCTTGTTTTGGCATCGGTTCTTTTTGTTTTGATGATCGTCGCCGGTAATTGGGTTGAGGGTGAGCTTGAAGATGCCATCAGTACGGAAGAAGTCAGTCAGGCGCGTATCCATGCGCAAACATTGTTGGCTAGTCTGCAAATTTTAATGATTAACGGCCAAGGGACGCTGGCGAGAGACTGGGTCGATAGCATGCATGGGACTGCTGGCATTGTTAAAGTCGAAGTGCTACGGCGCGATGGTACTGAAGCCTTTGCTGATTTATTGACCGTTAATAAAGTTAATGGTTTTCTTGACTCTGTGGTTTTTCAGCGAGCCGCTCTACCCCCTAATAACCTTCATCGTACCTCTCAGAATATGAATGCCTTTCAACAAGCCTTGCTTGGTGAAGTTGCTATTGATATGGCGAACCCGCGAGAAATTACCGTGTTGCAGCCTATTGAAGCTCAAACTGAATGTATGAGCTGTCATGGTTATGATGAGTATCCGCTAAGAGGCGTGTTGAGCCTTACCTTATCTCGTGATGCTGCATTGACTCGAATCGACGATATGCGCTTCAATCTTTGGATTATCGCCTTTGTTTTGGTCGCCGTTTTGGCGCTAGCAGTATGGGGCGCACTTCGGGTTAGCGTGTTGAGGCCCCTTAATCGTTTACGTGACGCTATTACTCGCGTCGGTTCGGGTGAACGTAATATCAAACTAGACATTTCTAGTCGGGACGAGATCAGTCAGGTAGCCGAAGTTTTTAACGAAATGCAGCTTGATTTGAGAGCTAACGAAGCAAGGATTCGAGCGGTAGCAGATAATGTGTTCGATGCCATCATTACCACTAACGAGCAAGGCGAGATCGATACGGTAAATCGTGCGGCTGAAAAAATGTTTGGTTATTCTGCTGATGAATTGGCGGGGCGAAATATCAGTCAACTCATGCCTTCGCCTTATCGAGAAGAGTACGCCCATAATGTCGAAACCTATTTGGCGACAGGGAGTGGGAGCATGATAAATAATCGTGTTGAAGTGGTTGGCTTGTGTAGTGATGATAGCTCTTTTCCAATGGAGATCGCTTTAAACGAAATGTTTCTGGCTGATAGTCGATATTTCGTTGCGATTTCTCGCGATATTACTGAGCGAAAGCGTCAAACAGCTGCGCTGCAGTACCAAGCGCTGCATGATGGGCTGACTGAACTACCCAATCGTACCTTATTGTCCGACCGTATACGCCAAGGCATTTTATTAACTCAGCGAAACAAGCAGCATATGTCGTTGCTGGTGATGGACCTTGATCGTTTTAAAGATATTAATGACACGCTAGGGCATCAATACGGTGATTGGGTCTTACAGGAAGTGGCCCGCAGGATGCGTCACATATTGCGTGAGTCCGATACTATTGCCCGTCTTGGTGGTGATGAGTTTGCAGTGCTTTTGCCTAACACCGATATAGAGCAAGCAGTGGCGATTTCAGAAAAGCTCTTACATGGTATAGATGCGCCTTTTTATGTTCAAAAGCAGTTGCTGCATATCGGTGCAAGTATAGGTATCACAATGTATCCACAGCATGGTGAAGATGAAATAACCCTGCTGCAGCGGGCTGATGTTGCGATGTACGTAGCTAAACAGCATCACTCTGGTTACAGTATTTACGATTCAGATACAGATCAGCATAGCCTTCGCAACTTGGCGTTATTGGGTGAGCTGCGAATGGCGATTGATATGGATCAGCTCTACTTGGAGTATCAACCGAAAGTTAATTTACATAGCGGTCAAATTTACGGTGTTGAGGCACTGGTTCGCTGGGAACATCCAGTACATGGTTACATGTCGCCCGATAGCTTTATCCCATTAGCAGAACAAACTGGCTTAATCGGTGAGTTGAGTGAGTGGGTTATTAAAGAGGCTATTGGTCACTGCATGGAGCACAGTCCCTCGGATGGGGATTTCCATGTGGCAGTTAACGTTTCACTGCGCAATATGCAGGATCCCGATTTTCCTTTGAAGGTTGGTGGTTTGATTCGTGAAATGTGTGACGGTTCTAGTCATATTCGATTGGAAATTACTGAAACCGCAATTATGGATAACCCTGCTCGGGCCTTGGCAGCACTTAACATGTTAAATGGTATGGGGATTCATTTATCGATCGATGACTTTGGTACCGGTTATTCCTCCCTGGCGCATTTAAAGAAAATGCCAGTGGATGAGTTAAAAATAGACAAATCGTTTGTCCAAGATATGGTGCAGGATGAGAATGACGCCGTCATCGTACATTCTATTATTGACCTTGCTCATAACATTGGTATTAAAGTCGTCGCCGAAGGTGTTGAAGACAAAGAAACTTACGATATGCTCAAGACCTTGGGCTGTGACGCTATTCAAGGTTTTTATATCAGCACACCCCTCTCGGCGATTGAGTTAGCAACGTGGATTAAAACCTCGCAGTGGGGTGTGACTGAGGATTAATCTTTGGCGTTGATTGGGGCGCGAGCAGGAATACTGATGGGGCGGTAGATATCGACCTTTCGAAAAAACTGATCGACGATATAAATACGACCTTGTTCGTCTACATCAATTCCCGCAGGTAACATGTAGTTGCCAGGCAAGCTAGATTGACCGCGTTGACCAATCACCATGAGTAGTTGGCCTTGTTCGTTAAATATCTGCACATTGCCAAAGGCTGTGTCGACAACGTAAAGATTGTTATCGGCGTCTGTTGCAATCCCTTTGGGACTGAAAAACTGCCCGGGCATTCGGCCAATGCTACCAAAGCTCTGTTCGAAGTTACCGTCAGCAGTAAAGCTTTGTACCCTGAAATTACCCTTATCTACGATGTAGACCAAATTATTTTCGGCGCTAGCGAGTTGTAGTGGCAGGTTAAATTCACCTTCTTCTTTACCACGTTGGCCGATTGTTTTTCTGTGTTCGCCTGTTTTGGCGTCGAAAATGTGAAGTTGGTGGTTTTTGTTGTCTACCCCGCCAGTATCGATGACAAATGCTGTGCGTCCATCTTTGGATATGGCGATATCTGACGGTTTGGTGAGTAGCGAGCGATCACCGATGTAGCGTAAAAACTGGCCCTCCAAATCAAACACACTAATACGCTGAGCGGAGACATCAGCGACGTAAATTTCGTTATCAATAGAAATATCTAAGCCGATAGGTTTAAACAATTCCCCTGGGGCTTCGTGGCCGAACTCGGCGTAGCGCTGGCCCTCGATATCAAACATGATTAAGGCCCGTTGCACGGTGTCGGTAACGTACACGCGGCCTTGCGTCGCAGCGACATCAAAGGGTTTGACCAGGCCTTTAACGATCGCCTTTTCACCCGTTGCAAAGCGGCGCAGTGCGGAAAGATCTGATTCAGCCTGAACATTCGAGTTATAGCGTAATGTTTGCTCAAATATAAAGCGCGGTTCATCGGGAGGCGATGGGTAAACTGGCGGAGTAAACGTACTTTCCTGGCTTGGCGGGGTAGCTACGCAGCCGCTAAGCCCCAGTAACGCCACGCAGCATAACTGTGCTAGTACACGAGGCCTTATTTGGTGTGGCATGTTTCACACAGCTGATCAGCGCTGACACGCAGTAATAAATTTACGTCGGGATTATGGACATTGTGACAGGTCGCACATTCGACTTTGTTGTCGTAAAGCTTGACGCCGTTGTCGAATCCAAATTCATGATCAGGTGGGCGATAGTCCAAATCGTTGGAATTAAGGCCCGCATAGTTCATCGAGATGGGGTGATCATTTTGAAGGTCGGCCCCAATGTGTTTGATTTCAATACTGTGGGCAGCCACACCGTTATGACATTTACCGCAATTCATTAAGCTATTGCCGCCGTTGAGGCGAACGTGTAATGAGGCATCTTCGCTTCGATTAAAGCCATCGGGTTGAAATACTGTCATATCAACACCCATGGTGCCGTCATGGCAGGACAAACAGAGCAAGCTAACTGGGCTGGGCGTGCGTACTTTATTGTCCAGTGTGCGGCTATCGTATAAATCATAGGCCGTATCCACCGCAGGGCGATAACGGTTCCAGCCTGGGATACCCCCAAGTTCGCTGGTGTTAGCACCGTCTTTTTCTGCAGGAATATGGCAATACACACAAGCCGTGCCATAGTCAGAGAATGCGACACCTTGCATCGCATTAACGCCCGCCCGTTGATTTAGGCCGGTGAAATCATGCTTCGAGCCTAAAATGGTTGCCCCGTGAACTTGGGGTAAAGCAACGGTGCCCAGCACTAAAGCGGTGACGTAAATCCCCCAGTTTTTCACGCTGTAATATCCCACCTTATTTCTTTTTGACATTGATTTCACGTTAGTACGGATCATCACTTAAGGGTGATGAAAAATGCAATTTGATGACGCTAAAGCATACTAGGCTTCTGTTGGGTAGCGCAAATGGAGAATATGAGGGAAAATGGACGGCTTACTTTTATATATCATTCAGGTTTTCTATTTCGCTTATGAAGTTGTTCTTTCCTGCAGGTACGTTGGTGATGGCTTTTACGGCCCTCTTTTCAACAGTGGCCTTAGCGGCCCAACCAGTGACGCTTGGCTCAAGTCATGAGATTTATCGCGAACATTGTGCGGTGTGTCACGGTGATCGTGGCGATGGTCAAACTCGAGCACGGTTTGGGCTGTCGCCTGTACCGCGAGATTTTACCGCGCCAGGGGCAGCCAAGGAGTTAACGCGTGCTCGAATGATTAACTCGATTGCCAATGGCCGTGAAGGCACGGCAATGGTGGCCTGGAGCGACAGGATGACGGGGGCTCAAATTGTTGCCTTGGTCGACTTTATTCGTCTTAACTTTATGCAAGACGTAGATGGCGTGTCTATTCGCCAGAGTCTGCCGCGGGCCGATCAGGTGCAGCCAGGCTTGGTAGATGAGTTTGCGGCGGAGCGTAATACTCCAGAGCATTTAGCGAAAGGAAAAGACTTATACGTCGAACATTGTCGCGTCTGTCACGGTGATCGGGGTAATGGTGCAACTTGGACTAACACAGTGTTGAACCCTTCGCCGCGTAATTTTACTTCACCTCAATCGCGTCGGATTATTACGCGTGAGCGAATGCTGGCATCAGTGGCCTATGGTCGTAAAGAGACAGCAATGATGTCGTTCTCTGGTCGGCTCGATAAGGATGAGATTGCCGCCGTGGTCGATTATGTTCGTATTACTTTCATGAACGGGCCCGTGGTAGAGGATGCTGGGGCGGCAGACATTGCAGCGGCAACGAGCACTGGTGGCGGTCGTCATGGCACACCGGCAAACCATGGCCAAGCGCCAAGTGGCGTGGGAGCGCATCGCATGCCTAGAATGCCTGGCAGTGCTTTGGCACCAAGGCCTCCAGCGGTTGATATGGATGCGCCGTTTCCTGACGGCTTGGTTGGTGATTTTGAACGTG
>Ga0316204_10004192_pt1 | contig 26551 bp, 24 predicted proteins | sample 6monrhotite_MG_2_FD_205661 | JGI IMG/M metagenome (GOLD analysis project Ga0316204, IMG submission 205661) | Microbial mat bacterial communities from mineral coupon in-situ incubated in ocean water Damariscotta River, Maine, United States -... | ecosystem: Environmental > Aquatic > Marine >...
CTGATTAAAGCCGATACATCATCCAAAATCGGCGTTAAGAATAGAAGATTAAAAGCAGGATGGGATAATGATTACTTGGAAAAACTACTCTTGGGAAAAGCTTAAGTTTTAATGCGATTGCCCTGGCTATTCAGTTGAAAAAGTGTCTACACTTATAACCTAAGCTACCAACCAAGCCACGTTGCTTTGGTGATACTTCATAGAGCGTACTTACGCCGACCCCTTTAAGCGTTACATTTCGAGGTGAACCGATGACAATGTCACCAGAATAATCGCGTATTTTGGTGTGGATGAGCCCGTAGACAATCTCATCAATCAATACTTGATTGGTTTTGGCAATCCCTTCAATTCGAGCACCTTTATCCATAGCATGACCAATATAGTCCTTTGCTGCACCAGGGATTTCTTTGACATAACCACAAGTAATCCCAATGCGGCAATCCATTTTACCCACAATTTTCTTTAGTTTTTTGCGGTCACCATCCAAACTGCTCACCATCAACATGGATGCAAGCACAGCATCCATGGCTGTTTCGAAGACTGCCATGACACCATCACCGAGTCGTTTTACAACCGTACCATTATTTCTGATAATTGCTTGTTCGCATATATCGCAAAAGATGCGGTTACGCATGAAACCTTTGGTATGACCCATTTCGCGTTTGTATTGGGTTGAACCAACCAAATCTGTAAACATAATACATTTGTAGTAGTCAGGTGTTGTTGCAATTACATGAGCGACATCTTCAATAATAGAATCAAGGTCAAGCGGTGTATGGTCAAGTTGATTGGTAAGTGGAGGCGCTGCCAGTTGCGGTAGAATGACTGACTCATCGCCACTGTATACTTCAACTTTCACGCTGTTATCTAAATCATTTTTTGTGGCCGATGTAGTGGTAGACACAGGTATCGCAGCTAGGTGTGATTCCGATTTAGCATCGCGATTCTTTTGTTTGCTCATTATACCCTCACCCAGTCATATATAACGAAGACCCTCATATTGATCATTTAATCAAGATGGAGGTTACCCTAGGTATTGATAATATCAATTGTGAACGGGGTATATTTGTATGTTTTGATGCAAAATGACGCATTTAGTCCACTTCTTCGGCAAGTGGGCGCCAGAAATGAAGCATATGTTCAGGTATTGTGCACATGTTGTCTAATATCTTATCTTGATGCCATGATTGAATAAGCTTTGCATCAAGTGCAGGATCAATTAAACGAAATCCTGCTTCACCACTTTGACGTGTACCTACAGCATCACCTGCGCCTCGTCGCTCTAAATCAGATTCAGCTAATAATAAACCATCATGGCAATTGATCATGAGTGTCAAACGTTCTAAGGCTGTTTTTGATGCTTGTTTTGAGGGAATCAGCATACAATAGCTTTGTGCAGATGAACGACCAACACGACCTCTTAATTGGTGTAGTTGGGCTAAGCCATATTTATCGGCTTGCTCAATAACAATGACTCGAGCTTCAGGTACATTCACTCCAACTTCAACTACAGTTGTAGAGACTAAAATGCGGCATGAACCATCTGCGAATGCTTGCAAAGTAGAAAGTTTCTCTTTGGCTTTCATTCTGCCATGCAAACCCAAAATATTTTCTTGGGGAAACCTTTGTTTTAAAGAGACTAAGCGTTCATCAACACTGGTGTCGTCATCATTTTCATCAATACGTGGCACAATCCAGTACACACGCCCATGGTCGGCAAGCATTCTTTCAATGGCATCAGAAAGGGCTGGTATTCTATTCTCTGCAATCACCCTGGTTTCAATCAGTTTACGGCCCTTAGGAAGCCCCTGCATCAAACTTAGGCGCATATCCCCATATAGTGCCAATGCAAGCGATCGAGGAATAGGTGTAGCTGTCATTGCAAGCAAGTGTACGGCCTCTGCTTTATTGGTGAGTGCCCAACGCTGTTCAACTCCAAAACGATGCTGCTCATCAATCATGGCCAAAGCCAAGTCTTTAAAAATCACATCTTTCGTGAGTAAGGCATGGGTGCCAATCAATACATCAAGTTCACCATGAAGCAGCTGTTTAAGAATGATGTTTCGTTCGCGTTTTTTAGTGTTTCCTGTGAGCAGGGCGAGCTTTAATCCCATAGGCTCTAAAAGCTCTGTGAGTGTAGCCGCATGTTGCTGAGCTAAAACTTCCGTGGGCGCCATGATTGCACTTTGTTTGTGCGCAGCAGCACAGCGAACCATACCAAGTGCTGCAATCCAAGTTTTTCCCGCACCCACATCACCTTGTAATAATCTATGCATACGTTTACCGGAGGCCAAATCATCACTGATTTCTTTCCAAACATGGCTCTGAGCTGGTGTGAGCAGATAAGGAAGAGAAACAATAAATAATTCCTCTTGAGCACTGGATGGTAGTGGTGTGGTTTTTATCTCAGCTAGCTTTCGCTGTGCCTGCATTAAATTGAGGTAAACGAGTAATTCTTCGAGCTGCAAGCGTGTCAGCGCCTCTTGAATTGTTTTGGATTCAGGGTCAAACTTTTCATTGAGGTGAATGCTTTGCAACGCCTTTAATAATGAGGGCTGTTGCGTTAAGTGTTCATCCAACGGGCTGTGTATAATATTGGGCATAAGCTGAAGTGCATTTTTAATCCAGCCAGCAATTTTCTTACCACTAAAGCCTGCCAAAGATGCGTATTTTGGTATCCAACCTGCTTGAAATCGTTCAATAGGTGACCATTCCGGGTGCGTCATTTGCCATTTGTTTCCCCAAAGGTCTGCAACACCACGCACAGTGATGCTTTGCCCCTCAGTAAGCCTTGCATCGGACATCATATAATTAGCATGGAAAAATGATAAATGAATGGCTGCTCCGGCTTCATCAACCAGCGTAATATGTACAGTAGCTTTGCGGCCATAACCACTGCTTCGACGTTGCTCTACAATACCTTTGATGCGAGCAGGTTGTTTGGGAAGAAGGGCTGATATTGCTGTGATGTTTCGATCATCAATCCAAGATTTGGGCAGATGAAATAATAAATCACCAATACAGTGATAACCTTTCTGTTGTAATTTCTTTGCGCTGATAGAGCCAATACCATCAATATGCTCGATGGGTAAAAAGAAATTCGTGTAAATATCTTGGCTCATAGGTTCACATTAACGTGGCGCATGAGAAGTTCCAAGGCAAAAGTGCTATGAGCTTTTGATAAGTTAAGGGTTATGTTTTTTGTATGATTATTTGTTGGTAAACTCTCTAATGGAATAACGGTTGTTTGCAGTGACATCATTGTAGCTGAAAGTAGCTTTTTTTCCTGTATAAATGATGTCATTAAGCCAGATTTGTTCATTTTCGATATTGTCTTCATCAACCGATATACTCCAAGCCCCTTTTTTGGCTTTTCCAAAGGAGCCTGTATAAGAAAACTCTGCCATCCAACGGTATCCTCGGGCTTTGAGTTCGTTTTTTTTATCAAAAGGAGCGCCAATGGCAAAGAAACGACGGCTTTTAGTACGTGCATGCTTCAATAGCTCTGCCATAGCGAGTTTTCCTGTTTCAGGTAAAGCTTTGGTCAGCAAATGTAGCGTGGCTTCTGCATCGTTGACTGCGCGGTGCCCTTCAAAGAAGTAACCCAATTTGTAAGCGATGTAATCTAATTTTAGACTAGTAATGTTTTCAGCTTGCCAGTTGATGTCATTAAAAGTGCAGGCCCAATTGATGTCAGAAGGAGCCGGCAACCTACGTTCAAGCATTTGTCGATCAAACTCTGCATTATGGGCAATAATCAAGTCTGCTTTGGCGAGCCAGTGATTAATTTCGCCGTCATCAAGGCTTTTATTTTTAAGCATATCATCTGTGATACCAGTGACTTGTTTAACAATATCACTCAAAGGCTCATTGGGGTCTTCAAAACCATCATAGCGGTGTATTATGTTATAGATTTTACCACTGCTTGCATCATATTCAAAAGCGATAAAACCTAATTCGATGATTTTATCATTGGCTGTGTCTAACCCAGTGGTTTCTGTGTCGAGGACGATGCCAATTCGAGATGTGTTTGCTTGCCCTTGATGGTAACTTAAAGGCATATTTAATCGCTCAATAACGAGATAATCGCCCTGTTTTTCTAGCTGTTGAATCATCGCAATATTATTCATGTCACCACCAAAATTGTTTTATTATAAAAGCAATCATGCACAATGAGACAAGAAAATAAAATCATAGAAGGGTAGAGGCAAATAGAGGGGCTTTTAAATTCAACTTGCTCAAATGAAGATCGCGGTAGAGAATAAGTTTTCATTTTCTGGAGGGGTTATGAACACACCACTTGTAACACTAAGTAAGCGCTTTGCGATTACTAGGGAATTAACATTCAGGGATGCTGGTGACGGCTTTATCGTGATTGATATTCTCAACGCTCACTGCTCAGCTAGTATTGCTTTGCAAGGTGCGCATTTGATGCGTTGGCAACCCAAAGCAGAGCAGCCTGTGATTTGGATGTCTCCGGTGGCCAAGCTTGCTCAAGCAAAGTCAATTCGTGGGGGTGTGCCAGTTTGTTGGCCGTGGTTTGGTGCCCATGCAACCGAGTCATCTTTTCCAGGGCATGGTTTTGCGCGGACTGTGTTATGGGATGTTGTAAACACAAAAAAACTTGAGGATGGTTCAACCTCAATCAGCTTTCGTATAGCCGATGGTGTTAAAGAGCAGTGGCCATATCATGCACCTGTTGAGATGGAAATGATTATTGGTAAAACATTAGAGATGGAGCTAACAACGAAAAACCAAGGCTCTGAAACAATTACAGTGGGCGATGCTTTGCATACTTACTTTTGCGTTGGTGATGTGAGAAATATCGAAATTCGTGGTTTAGATGGTTGTGAATACATTGATAAAGTGGGTAAGGAAAAGCGCACAAAACAAGATGGTGTGATTACAGTTGATGCAGAGGTAGACCGCATTTATTTGGATCAAGGGCAAGATGTTGTGATTGAAGACCCTGATATGCAACGCCGGATTTGTATTGAAAAACGTAATAGTCATTCAACAATTGTTTGGAACCCTTGGATTGATAAGTGTAAGAAAATGGGTGATTTCGGCGCAGATGATGGATATTTGGATATGGTATGTGTGGAAAGTGCCAATGCAGATGAAGATCTTGTGCAACTAGCTCCTTGCCAGGCGCATAGTTTATGGGTGCGTTACAGCGTTGAAAAACAATAGGTAACAAGCAAGGGAAACGTGTTTTTTCAGAATATGTGCGTGTAAATTTTAATCCAAATATGCTTTTAGAACAGGTGAAAGGCTGCCATCATTTCGAGGGATAAAACCATGAAATCGTGGGCCTGAAACAGCGACAATGGCATCAAACCAAAGTGGAATATACACTTGTTCATCCAGCATTTGCTGCTGAATGAGCGCATACAAACGTTTACGCTCGGCAATATTTTCACTGATAGCTGCAGCATCAAGCCACTTATCAACTTGGCTGTTGCTATATCTTCCGCGATTTGCTCCTTTTGGAGGGTGCATATCGCTATGTAAAATCCAACGGTAAATGTCGGGGTCAGTAATGCCCACCCAAGAAAGGGAAAACACCTGAAAATCACCACGTTTGATACGGGCATAAAAACCACCCCATTCAAGCGACTCTATCGACACATGAATGCCAATTTTTTGCCATGCATCGGCAATGGCGGTAACAAGGCGTAAACGTGTTGGATTGGTGCTAGTGCGGTAATTTAGTGAAAAGCGATAACCTTTTTCATTTCTGGAAAAGCCCGCTTCATCAAGAAGTTTTTCAGCTAAATCAGGATTAAACGGTGTTAAAGGCAGAGTGGTACTTGCCCAATGTTTGGGTGTTAAAACTGTTTCTCCCAGTGTAGGTAAATCAGCAAATAAAGCTTTTTTAAGTTGATTCCTATTTAAAGCAAGAGCTAATGCTTTCCGCACTTTTTCCTGTTTTAGTACAGGATCAAGCATGTTTAAACCAAGGTATGAGAAAGTCGTGGAAGGTTGATGCGTCATTGTAATGTCAGGCTGCTGCTGCAACCAAGGCAGTAAATGAGGAGGTAAATCGTTTTGTGTAAAATCTATTTCGCCACGAACAAGCTTTAAAACGCGGGTAACAGGGTTTTTGATATTAAGGATATCAATATTTTGGATGTTTGATTTAGGATTTTGAATGAAACGTTGTAGGTGAAGGGTTGTATTCGTCCAGTCTTTAAGTTGGAAAGCACCGCAACCCATAGTTTTTTTAGCAATATGATCTCTTTTAGCCCATTTTGCGGGTAAAATACCTAAATTTAGCCTAGTAAGTATGGATGCGTCCGCTTTGTTCAGCGTAATGGTCAGTTGGGTTGGGCTTAAAACACTGATATGCTCAATAGCTGAGAAACCAGCACGCAGTGGACTTGCTAACTGTTTATCTAAAATTGCATAGATAGTGGCAGCCACATCATGAGCAGTTACAGGCTGTTGATTATGAAATTGAACATCTTTCCGCAATGTGAAAGCCCAAGTGTACGGGTCTGGGTGAGTCCAAGATGTAGCAAGACTGGGTTTGGGTAAAAAATCTTCACCCAATTGAATCAAACCACAGTGGATAAGCTCTTGTACACGAAAAGAAGCTGCGTCAGTTGCAAATCGTGGATCAAGACTGATAGGGGCAGAGGCAAGTCCAATGCGAAGTGTGGTTGGCGCAGGTACTTCAGACTGACAGCCTGTAAGCATAATCATGAGCATAGGCAGCAACAGCAAGAGCAAAAGAACCCTTTTCATATCGACCAGAGGCTGAGCACTTCAACATGCCCTGTGTAAGGGAATAAGTCTAAAGGTCGCAGAGCTTTCAATTTGAATCCAGCTTGAGAAAGTGCTTTGGCGTCTCGGGAACCTGCGGCTGAGTCGCAGTTGACCATGATAACTTGTTTTGGGAAAAGCTGAGCAATGCGGTTGCAAATATTTTTTGCACCCTTGCGCGGAGGGTCAATAATTAATGTATCCGCACCAACAAAGGGTTCAATTTTGAATTTACCAAACAAATCAATCGTTTGATAGTTTGCATGAAGTTTAAGGCGTTTAGCGTTTTGATTGGCGGCTGCAACGCTATGGCTATTAAGCTCGGCACCAGTAATTTCAGCACCAAAAGCAGCAGCGATAGGTAAAGACAAGTTCCCACAACCTGAAAAAAAATCAACAACACGCTGTGAGCCAGCGCTCCAATCTAAGATTTGGTTAACTAAGGTCTGATTGCCTTGTTGGTGACCTTGGACAAAATCATTGGGTCCAATTTGGATGTTAATCTGTTGATTCATGTTTTTGTTGGCATAGGGCTGCAAGTTAATTGCATCAAACAATGGTAAAACGGGGCGATTGATAGGTTTGATGGATGGGGTATTTAATTTTCGCCACCACCATTGAACAGAAGGTATATCAAAAGCTTCGATGTCGAGTGGGAGTGATGCCTCAGACTCTAAAATAAGGTGAGTGCCATTGTCTAGTTCAATGGCTTGAATGCTTTGAACATGTTCAGGAAGCAGTGTTAAAAGAGATTCAAGCTGTTGTCGTAAAGCATCTAAGCTCTGGCTAAGCGCAACACATTGGGATGTGGAAACGATTTGATGACTTAAACGTTTACGGAACCCCAATTTACCATTTTCAATAAACCAACGGACACGCCTGCGACCTGCGAACTGAAAATTTTGAGTTTGCAGAGGAATAATATCTGTGGCATCTGTGATGGCATGTTTAAATGCATCCTGCACCCAAGTGTTTTTTAAGTCTGCCTGAGCGCTTTGGTTCATCGCTTGTAATGCGCAACCGCCACAAACAGCAGCGACTGAGCAAGGAGGGGCTATTCGCTGTTTTGATGGGGTTATAACTTCAAGTAATTCGCCGCGCAAGACACCACGACGCTTTTGCATTGGTTGGAAGCGGATAAAGTCGCCAGCAACAACATGACTAATGAAAATATCGGTCTGATTGTGACGGACTATGCCATCACCACCAGGCAAAATGGTTTCAACTAAACCTTCAATCTGTGCTGACATTGATAATTTTAAGGTAAAAGGTCAATAGGACCAACCGTCATAGGGTCGGCAGTTTTGAAGCGTATACGCAGACTTTTGATGAGAGGCATATGCTTTTGTACATTGTTAATCGTGACTTTGATATCGACATCATCACCTTTGCGTTCAAACAAGCGCACCCAGTCATTACTGTTTGGTGCTTGTAGTTCAAGGTGGACATAACCACGGTCAAAACCTGCTCTGCCTACACTCGCTTTGTGCAGGATGATTTTTGAAAGTTTAACTGGTTTTGCAAACTCGATTTTTGATTCGCCACGTTTATACGAGCTAAGCCAACTTTTTTCTGCAAGTTCGGGATAAAAGAGATGGCTACCTCCTTTGAACTCATGACGGCCTTTGGCTGAAATTTTTGTTTTATCACTGCGGTTGATGACGTATTTTTTTGTGTATGTAACGGGCAATAGCTTCCTGCGTGGCTTAGTTTTGGTAACAGTTTTTTTCTTAACGGGTTTTATTTCAGTTTTCTTGGCAATAACCTTTTTAGCAGCAGTTTTTGGCTTGGGTTTTACAGCTTCTTTTGGTACTACTTTCTGTTGTGCTGTGGCAGGTGCTTTTTCAGTGACTTTTGGTTCAGCAGGTTTTGTGGGTGGAATAATTTTCTTTGGTTCAACAATAGTCTTTTTTTCAATAGGAACGATGGAGCTAATTTGGGTCGGGCTATTTTGTTGAGCGGTGTCTTCTGCCATGTCCAGTACTGCAATAACAAATATGCCAAGTAGAATGAAAAGAAGTGTAATGCCAACAAGCCCTGAAAACACATGATGAAAAAGAGGTGAAATCATTGACCAAAGGGTGCTGATGCCGCTTCCTGCATGCCTTAACCATTGCATGGCAACTTCAGCGTTACTTGGTGGCTGCAGGATAACGGATGGCCCTGAAGGTAGTGGTGTTTGGCTTACAGATTCAGTTTGTGGCATGACAAAAAGTTGATCATGGATGTTGCGAATTTGCTCACGCACCGCAGCAGCACTTCTTGGGCGCTGGTGTTTGTTTTTCTCAAGGAGTCTTGAGATAAGTGAAGATAAAACAATAGGAATATTGGGATTTAGTTCATGCGGTACGGGTGCAGGTTCGCGCACCTGCTTTTCCATGATTTCAAATTCACCACCGTTGCTTGTTGCATCAAAGGGAAGTTTACCCACGGTCATGTAAAATAATAAAATACCAAAAGCATACAAATCAGTTCTTGCATCGATGGGTTTGTTTAAAATTTGTTCTGGTGCCATATAACGAAAAGAACCAACGGTTGCGCCACTTTGGGTAAGATCATTTTCAGCTTCATTTTTCTCTGGTTTGGCAAGACCAAAATCCATGAGTTTGACTTCACCTTGATTGGAAACCAAAACATTAGCAGGTTTGAGGTCACGATGAACCATACCAAACTGATGCGATGCATCTAATCCCGTTAGCACGCTGTCTGCAATCTCTAGCTTATCTTTAAGCGAAAGTTTTGGGTTCATACGAAGGTATTCTTTTAGATTGTGCCCATGTACGAGCTCCATAACCAAAGCCATATGTTCATTATCTTCGAATAACGAAAGTAGTGTTACAATGTTTGGGTGCATGAGCTTGGCATGCATTCGGGCTTCTCGTCGGAAACGTTGCTTCAGATTTTGATGACGAAGCAGGTGAGGATGTAAAACCTTGATGGCAATTTGACGACCTAGGTCTTGATCTGTTGCGCAATACACAACTCCCATGCCACCTTGACCAAGGCGCGACTCAATCAGATAAGGACCGAGGTTGGAGAGATCTTCTGCTGGCGCAGCTTGTTCAGGTGTGTCGGTCAAAAAATCCTCCATGATATTTAAGTTGAGCTTCGTATGCCGATTGTTTATGTTCAGGTTGTAATGTCAAGGTGAAGTGGGCTATATTGATTGACTAAGCCGTTTCTTTAAAGGTGCATGGTGCGCATGACAAAGACAAATGGCCAGTGCATCCGCGGCATCTTCAGCTAAAGGTAAGGGAGGTTTAAGCAGTAACTTTATCATATGTTGGACTTGAGCCTTTTCAGCACGACCATGACCAACTGTGGCTTGTTTAATTGCGGTGGGTGAGTAGCTGTGCACTTCAAGTTCAGCTTGGCAGCAAGCCGCGATCAAAGCGCCGCGGGCTTGGCCTAGTTTTAGCGCTGAAGAGACGTTTTTAGAGACAAAAACATCTTCAATTGCTGCTACAGTAGGCTGGTAAGTAGTCACAATTTTTGAGAGTGTTTTAAATAAAATACCCAAGCGTACGGGGAAATCGCCAGTGCCGCAGTGAATCACCTGATGGTGAACATGGCGAACGCGGTTGCCTTGTACATCAATAATACCAATGCCAGCTTTACGAGAGCCAGGGTCGATGCCAAGAATTCGCATGGTAGACATTAGCTATTATGCCCGTTTTGTTCGAGTTGTTGGATGATTTTTTTACGACCAAACAATAGGCGTAAACTGTTGCCACCATTGGTCCGCCAAACCCAAGCTGCTCGAATACCCGAAAAAAGTAAGCAACGTAAGCGTTCAGTTTGTTGCTTTTGGCTAAGGTATTTAGCTTTGCCTCGAATGATAATGGTAGGTTTGATGTTACTAATGGTTTCACCATAAAGGTGAGCAATGCTGGAAATGACATTGTTATGGTATGGGTCGTTAAAGTAGTCTATTTGCTTTTTGATGCGCATCATATCCTGTGCTATACGATTTAAAGCTTCTGGCTGTTTTGAAAGCTTTTTTTCAAGGGTGATAAGGCTATGCATATGTGCAAAAATATGTTTGGCACGGTCGATTTGCGTACCTTGAAGGAGATGTCTGGCTTTAATGCTACCAAGCGGAAAATAACGCGTTCGAATGTAGTCATCATCAAGCAATGCGTCGATGCAGTGGTTGAAGTGTATGGATTCGCATTTTCCTTCTTGTCCAATCCTCTCCACCAAATAGGCAACTTGGGTAAGTGCAGCAAGTGCTAGCGCACGCTGTTTCTCTCGTTGATTGTTTGTATTTGGTTTATGATACGCGTCATTCATGTGCACATAGTGACGTTGCTTGGTAATTGTCACAAGGCATGTTTTGGGAGAAGTTATGAATGCTGATTTTTTCACGGAAGTAAGAGCTTGTTTGTGCACATCAGACGTGGATGAAAAGCTGCGACTTACGCATAAAATATCAGCTTTAACGCGAGAAGGGGGCGTTACATTTAGCAAATTTGGAAAAGTGTTGCCTGTAGATGCCAATGGGCACCCTGTTAAACCAGTGTTAGTGGGTGCTACGCAAGTGCCTAAGCGTGGTTTTTCAACTATAGAAGGGCGAGCAATCATGATGCACGCTATTGCACATATTGAATTTAATGCCATTAATTTAGCCCTTGATGCAGTACAACGCTTTCCAGATATGCCAAATTCATTTTATACTGATTGGTTAAGTGTTGCTGATGAAGAGGCGTACCATTTTGAATTGATTCGAACTCATTTGCGTTTTTTAGGGGCAGACTACGGTGACTACCCTGCGCACAATGGTTTGTGGGAAATGGCTGAAAAAACTGCACATGATGCTCTCGAACGTATGGTGCTGGTGCCTAGGGTTTTAGAAGCAAGAGGATTAGATGTAACCCCCGGCATTCAAAAGAAATTACGTCAGGCAGGTGACAAACATGCTGCGACAATTTTAGATATTATTTTTGCTGATGAAGTCACTCATGTTGAAATTGGGACACGTTGGTTCCACTACCTTTGTGCACAGCAGGGCAAACAACCTGAAGAAACGTTTTTTGCGCTTTTGAAGCAATATTTCCCAAGAGGTTCATATGGGCCATACAATATTAAAGCCCGTGAGGATGCTGGATTTTCAGCAGGAGAAATTCAACGTTTGCTGGGTGAAAAATAAAGAAAATGCTATTTTTTTAACGTGTTGTATCGCTGTAGAACTTTTTGCACGTAGTGTTGTGTTTCAGGGTAATTAGGAATGGCATAACCAGCGCGCTTTACCGCACTTTCACCAGCATTGTATGCCGCCAGAGATAGCTTTATATCTTGATTGAATGTATCAAGAAGTTGTCTGAAATAACGCGCGCCACCATGGATATTTTGACTGGGGTTTAAGCTATTTTTAACCCCTAAGCTTTGTGCTGTTTTAGGCATCAACTGCATTAATCCTACAGCACCAGCCTTGGAAATAGCTTGTGGGTTAAAAGCGGATTCTGTGTCAACGATGGCATACAATAAATGAGCGTCGATACTATATTTGCTTGCCGCTTTTTTGATATGAGGGAAATATTTTTTTTTGTTCTTTTTGTAGCTGCTATTGCTGTAAGTTTTATGGATTGCAGCTAAAGGCTTAAATTTTGCAATGAGCTGATATGGGAAGGCAAGCTTTTGGTCCGTGATATAGAGTTTTCCCGCATGGTCACGGTATTTAAAAATTTCAGCATGTGCTGACAAGCTGGTCAAGCAAAGACTGAGTAGTAAAAGTAAATGAAACGCCATTGCTACAAAAGGTAAATGGATGCTAAGCCTAGGAAAGCCAGGAAACCAATTACATCTGTTACAGTGGTGAGAATTGTGCCGCTGGCAAGTGCTGGATCAATATGGAGGCGTTGCAGTGTTAATGGGATAAGTGCACCAGCCAAACCTGCAACCACCAAGTTTATGAGAATCGCGCAGGCGATAATAATTCCTAAAGTGTTTCCGTGTTCAGGGAACCAAAGGCGCGCGACCAAACCAACAAGAATCGCAAAGCTCAAGCCCGTCACAAGGCTAACGCCAACTTCTTTAAAGAGTGCACGTTGTGCATTTTTAAACGTAATTCTTCCCAATGCAATGCCACGCACCATTACGGTGAGTGTTTGGGTGCCTGCTATGCCTCCCATGCTAGCGACAATAGGCATGAGCACGGCCAATGCTACAATTTGCTCAAGTGTAGCGGAGAACTGGGCAATAACGACAGACGCTAAAATTGCTGTGACGAGGTTAAAAGCTAACCATATGCCGCGACGCCAAGCAGTGATTGCTATTGGCTCTGCCAAATCATCTTGATTGGAGAGGGCAGCCAAATGATACATGTCTTCAGTGGCTTCTTCTTGCACAACATCAATAATGTCATCGGCAGTGATGCGACCAACAAGCACCCCTTGTTTATCAACAACGGGCAAGGCTAATATGTCGTATTTATTGAAAATTCTAGCCACTTCTTCTTGATCTTCTTCGGCATGGACCCGAGGGAAATCTGCATCGGCAATGCGCCAAATTTCTTCGTCAGGTTCACAGAAAAGAAGAGCGTGAAGGGGGATGACACCTGTGAGGCGGTCATGTTGGTTGACAGCGTAAATGTAGTTGAGGTTTTCTATCGATTGTCCCCAGCGTCGCAATACACTCAATACTTTTTCTGCCACCCAGTCATCACGAACTTTAAAAAGTTCCGCCTGCATTAAACCACCCGCAGAAGTTTCATCGTAAGCCATTAGTGGCTCAATACCACGCCGATCTTCGGGGTCGAGCCCTTTGATGACCTCATCAGCAATTTCTGGTTTGATAGACTGTAAAATGTCAGCTGCATCATCAGAATCAAGATGTTCGAGCGCGTCTTCAATATCACGTGTATTTAACTTGGCGAGCAAATCTTCTTTCATGCCTTCGGGCAATTCTAGCAGGGTGTCGCCGAGAAGCTCGCCAGGAATGTTGGCAATAAATTGAAGCCGCTCTTCATCATTTCGATGAGAAATGAGTGTTTCAGCCAACTCTGAAGCATGCATAGAGGCTAGCTTTTTTTGTAAGCTTTTTAACGATATTTCATCGTTATTTATGATTTCACTTTTGTCTGAAGTCAATTTATCGATTACCTAAAAGTTCTCTAAGTGTTTTTGACTCGATGGGGTCAGCAAGTAGTGCAAAACCAAATCGCTGGGCTTCCTTGGCAAAAGTACTGTTAGTTTCGTCAGAGATGAGAACCATGGGCATATCCTGCCCAGAAAGGTTACGAATGTCTTGTATATGCCCAAGGTTAAGCTGTGTACTGCGTAAGGTTCCGTCAATAATAAGCGCATCAGGCTTCCATGCGAGCTCTTTGATGGTATGTAAGGCTTTGCTGGACGAGGGGAACGCTTTGACTTGGCAGCCCCACGATGACAGTAGTGTTTCAATGCTGTCTCTTAACATCATATTTTCATTGATGACAGCGACCTTCATGCGCTCCCGTATGACACTGTCACTCGTGACAATATTTGGGATTTTATGCTTTTTACTTTGTTGAATTGCTTCGAGTTGAATATGAAAGCAAGAGCCTTTTCCTAATCGGGAACGAAGGCCGACAGGATGATTTAAAATTGCACTTAAACGCTTAACAATCGCCAAGCCTAGACCAAGCCCGCTTGGACTATATTCAGGTTTGTTTAGCTGGGTAAATTCTTGAAAGATAAGTTCCTGCTTGTCTTCAGGGATACCCATGCCCGTATCATAAACTTCGATAACCCACTTTGCAGGGAGTTGATGAAGGTCCTTTTTGCGGATAGAGAGCAGCACATTGGCACGTTTTGCATGGCGAAACGCATTAAGTAGAATATTTGTTAACATGCGCTCTAACATGATTGGGTCAGTTCTGACGTAAGCATCACGCGGGCGAATGCGTAACTCAACACCATAACAGGCAGCAACAGGCATAAATTTCATGCCTACTTGGTGAACAAGATCATGAAGTGCGGTAGGCTTGAGTTCAGGTTTTAATGCAGAGTCTAGTTTTGAGATATCAAAGAGCTGGTTGAGTAGTCGAGATGTGGTCTCATGTGCATCTTTTGCCTTGTTGATGATACGCATGTTTTCAACGTCAAGAGCCTCTTGATTAATGGAAGCAAGAAAAAGCCCTAGAGCTTGGTGCGGCTGCTGCAAATCATGGCTTGCTGTTGCTAAAAAATTTGCTCTTTTGTCGCTGGTTTCCTTGTTCTTTTCGGAGAGTTTGCGTATGCTTTTTGAAAGTGTTTTGTTATGTTTTTTTTGCTCATTGATATTGTAAATGGCAATAATAAGTAGTGCCGCTAAACCTATGCTGACATACATCATAAAATGCCAAGTTCCAATGCTTTTTGTACTGCTTGTGTTCTGTTTTTAACGCCAAGTACTGAAAAAATGTGTCGTACATGAACTTTGACTGTGGCTTCACTTAAATCAAGCTGGTGTGCAATGACTTTGTTTTGCAATCCTTGTTTGAGAAAAGCTAAAATTTCCAGCTGGCGTCGGGTAAGATTGGCTGTTGCTACTGGCTCGGCTATGGGTGGTGTTTTGGCGCTTAGTAGTAAAGGAGGGATGTACGTTCCACCTGCTAAAATAAGCTGTAAGGCAGCAAGCAACACGGGTGTTTCAGAGTTTTTCTGAATAAAGCCTTTTGCCCCTAGTTGTAAAGCTTGTTGGACATCAGTGTGTTTTTCTGAGCCTGAAATCATTACAATTGTTGTGTCAGGGAGTATGGTTGTGAGCTGTTGTAACAATAACAAGCCGTCCATACCTGGCATATCAATGTCAGTGAGAATCAAGTCAAAATCAGGGTTCTTCGTGATTAACGCAAGGGCAGAGGTCGCGTCTTCAGCCTGAAAAATACTACTAGTGCCAGCTGAAGGCTCTAGCTTTTCTAAAATTGAAGCCATGCTTTCACGAAACAATGGGTGGTCGTCAATAATAAGTATTTTTGACATCTGATACATACCCTCCATATTTTAATGGCCGACACTAGCGTGAAACAAAGGGTCGGAAAAGGATTAATCCTTAAGATATATTACCTAACTTATTAATAATGTTAAAGTTCAACAGTAAAATTTCGCTTCATGATGCGAAGATAGGGTGTTTCTTAGGGGGATTCATTAAGGTATCAACTGTTATATTTCAGGTTAAATTACTGTTTTTACTTGTTATTTTGGCAACAGGTAAGGTCGCCTATGCTGATAATGTAGCGATGGTTGAAACCATGAAATTTTTAGCACCTGAGACAGTTAATTTACTGAAGCAGAGGGCTAATGCAGGCGGGCCTTACGGCTTCCAAGTTGGTGATTCAATTAAATATATCATCAAATACAAGCCCGTTCCGAATGGTGGGAACACAGGTACGAACGGTTATGTCACCGATTATATCCCGAATGGGCTGCAGGTTATTGATGCAGGTTTTGTTAAACCTGATGGTTTTGGTGGTTATTATGAAGTGAGGGCTGTGCCTGCGGGAGATATACCAAATACACCGCTTGGTAATGGTAATCGTTTTGCAACATCTTTATCACCATTGTTGCCTGCAACACCACTTAATATTTCTGCAGAAGCAGTGGCTGGCGGAATCACGCCACCGTTGAACCAGGGTACGCTTGCTCAGTGGTATGGTGATGTTGGTGTTTGGTATTCAACTGACCCAAGAACTGCATTTAACCCATTGGCTCCAGTCCCAGGCGTTGCTGCATCTCGAAACAACTGGGATATCCAACAAGCAAATTATGAGTTGATATGTGCAGGTGGCAATGGTGGTGCAGAAGGGCCGTGGGGGGCAGGGTCTCCTGTTGCTGGCTCAGAAACTTTTTATCAATTTGAGATCCCTTTGGCCGCTGTCTTTCCTTGTGTTGCTGGCCCTATTGGCCCGTGGCATCGTATTGCAGTGCCTGGTTCCCATATCGGAGATTATGGTTTACTTGGTGACGTACAAGCCAGTCGAGAATTGTTTCCAGGGGACCCACTTTACGGCAGGGATATTGCAATTCAACCCTTACAGGTTTAAATTTGAAATTAGCACTCAATGATAAAGTTGAGGTGATTGCTGAAGCTGGGCAAAGCATTAACAATAAAATTGCTGGTCAAGCGTGGAAAGTTGAAACGCGCCTAACAACGGAGGAAATTACAGCCAAAGCTTATGCAAGACAGCAAGATGACAATTTTGGTTTGGGGCAGCAGCTCGGTAGTGAAAACGCCACGCTTAAAGTAGGTGCAGATGCACAATACCGATTAGACCAAGACTCGAACTTAAATAGTGAAGTATTTCATCAAGAAGTGAAAAATACAGGTGCGGCACGTGACATGGCGAGTGTACAATATGATCAACGTTTTGGTGATTATGATGTTCGTGCAGGTGTGCGTGGCAGCAAAGACAAAGATGGAGCAGGCACCGTATCCAGCTCAGCATTAGCCAGTGTTGGTGCAACATCACAAGTGACCAGCCGTTTATCAGTGCGCGCGGACCATGAAGAAGCTTTATCCAAAGGCAATAGCATTGATTTCCCTAGCCGCAGCAGCTTAGGTGCTGATTATCGTATAACAGCAACAACGAGTTTAACCGCGACACAAGAATGGACACGCGGACAAGCTCAAGATACGACCTCTACACGTTTGGGTGTGAATACGCAGCCATGGAATGGCGCGCAAATGTCGACAAGTTATGAACAGCAATTGACTGAAGGTGGAAAACGAAGTTTTGCTAATGCTGGTTTATTACAAATATGGGAAATTAGTGAGTTTTTGAGCTTTAGCGCGAGCTTAGATCAAACCAGAGTGTTAACCAAAGCTACGCCTGTTCAGTTGAACTTTAACGCACCTGTAGCAACTGGTGGTGAAGATTTCACATCCTACTCACTTGGAGCAGATTATCATCCAGGCACTTGGATATGGTCAAACCGGTTAGAGTATAGAATTAGTGGGGTAAGCAAACATCGTGGGGCTAGCTTGGGCATCCAAGGCTCACCACTTGATGCCTTGGCCATGCAATGGACCTTACGTTGGCAAAAAGACAGCTTGCGTATTGGTGGCCTAAATCTGCAGTCAGAATCTTCCTTGCGAGCGGCTTGGCGCCCATCTTATGACCAGCTTATGTTATTAAATCGTTTTGACATTCGGCGCGATGAGCAAAATGGTGTTGGTATATCAACAAAGAGCTTGCGCTATATCAACAATTTAACTGTGAACTGGCAAAGCGAAGCAGCTTGGAAAGTCCGTTTCAACCATGGTATTAAGCTTTCAGATGAAATCATTGGTACTCAATCGTGGTCTGGCTTGTCAGACTTGGTTGGTGTGCAGTTTGTTTACGACTTTAATGAAGATTGGGACGTAAGCATGCAGGCATCATCATTGCGCGTTCGACACTTACATGATCAGAAAGCGGCGGCAGGTTTTGCTGTTGGGTACAATATGTTTGATAATTTTTGGTTGAGTATGGGGTATAATTTTGTTGGTTTTTATGATCAAGACTTTACGGCAGCAGAATATTCACGGAAGGGCATGTATATGCGGTTCAGATTTAAATATGATCAGAATAGCCTTCAAGAGATGCTAAAATAATGATAGTGTGCTATAGTGATTCTATCAAATAAGTGATTTGGTGGTAAAAGATGGCAGGAATTAATGATGAAGGATTTCTTGAGCTTTCAGGTGTCAACCGAGTAGTTGTTCAGGAAGAAGAGTTAAGCGCTGAGAAATTTCCAATATTGGAAGGCATGTCACCATTAAGCCTTAGAGTATTGAATTTAGCTTCACGTGTGATCCATGTGGCGAAAAATGTGCAAATGGTGGTTGCAGGGGATGCTCCCCACGATATGTACTTTATCGCAAAAGGCTCTATTCTTGTTACCAAAGAACATTTGGGGAAATTGCAAGTTGTAGCCAAGCTTAAAGCTGGTGATTTTTACGGTGAGTATGGTGTTTTAAGTGGAAAAACACGTTACGCATCAGCCTACACTGCTGAACCTTCTGTTATTATTCGGATCGACTTGAATGCTATACATCAAGTACTAGATACCGATGAAATCTTTAAAAAACGCCTTTATCAGGCGATGAAGGAACGTATGTTAAATAGCTTTCTATTCAGCCATGCGGTCTTCCAAAAGGTATCTTCACCAGCGCGTGATATTTTGGCAAAGCATTTATCTGTCACTGAACTCAATCGTGATGATACTTTGTTTAAAGAAGGGGATAAGGCAACACTGTATTACATTATCCTAACGGGCGAAGTTGAAGTGTTATTGGGCAAAGAAAAAGAAACTTTGTTAGAAATCCGAAGGAATAACGATTCATTGGGGGAAGTGCGTAGCAATAAAGGAACTGAATATACTTATACAGCTCGTGCCTCAAACCATGTAGATTTATTGATTCTGGACAAAAACGCGATGCAACAATTTCAGCAGGCTGACGCTGAAATCATACCCCGCTTAAACCAGTTGATGGCTAAACAGGTCAAAAAAACGCATTCGGCGATCCAGGAGCTACAAAAAGCTTAAGTCGATGTCGCTTGAGACTGAAGTTGATGTGTTTGGAAGATATCTTTAATCATCATGCTCCAAAGAGAAACATGCTCTTGGGTTAACTTGATATTTGGTGTCTGCATATAGCCAAATATTGTTTTCCGGAACCCTGAAGATAATTCAAATCCCTGATTGTTTGCGCAGATTTGACATAACAAATGTCCTTGTCGCCAAAACATTTTTTGGTCAAGGTCAGTCATTTCAACACAATGCCAGCAATGTTGAAGGTCTCCTATCCACCCCGATGCCTCGAGCAAATACCACCTTGCGGCAGGAATTCCCGATGTTTCAGGGCGCATGGATAATAAGCTGCAGGCATTTTGTAACTCTTGATAGCCTTGAGACATACCATCTGGAAAAAGTTTAGAGGCTGTAGCAATCAACTCTTGCCCTGCCAATATTTTATGGTCGGGAAGCAAAGGAGATGACGCGCGTTCGACTTCGATTAATGTTCCCATGTTTCCAGTGCGCGGTTCTCTCCAGCGTATGTTAAGCTGGTGCAAAGGCATCAGCCCAGCTCTAAATGGGCTTTTAGCACGTCTTGCACCTCTTGCCATCAGCGCAATGCGGCCATGATTGTTGGTGAGAAGGTGTAGAATAAGCGAGGAATCGCTGTAAGGAATTGAGCGCAGAAGTAAGGCTTCATCTCTTTGCTCAGCCATGAAAAGTTATAAACCGAGGTCGTGTAAAATTCCGGGTTTATCAAACCAATCTTTTTGCACTTTAACCCATAATTTAAGGTTTACTTTGTAGCCAAGTAGCTCTTCTAAACCTTCACGTGTTTTGATGCCTATTTTTTTCATCAACTCGCCATTTTTACCAATCAACATGGGTTTGTGGCGCTCACTTCCCACTAAAATCACTGCGGTGATTTCGATTTTATCGCCTAAATCTTCAAAATCTTCAATGTCCACGGCTGTTTGGAAGGGAATTTCTTGATACATGGATAAAAATACTTGTTCACGTACATATTCAGCAGCCATTTGGCGTTGGCTTTGATCAGTGAACCACTCTGGATCATACATAGGAGAGCGTTTGGGTAAATGTTTGCTAATTTCTTTGACTAAGCCTGGTACTTGCAAACCTTTTTTGGCTGAAATAGGAATATATGCAGCAGCAGTGGGGTCTAGCTTTTGAATCTCTTGCAAGCGGGGCAGCAATCTCTCTTTATTGGATTGATCTATTTTATTAATAACATGGATACGTGGCTGCTCTAAACGACCATCAGCAAAGCGTTCGATGAGGGCCATGGTGCCTCTATCCATAGGTTTTGACCCATCCTGCATAATGCACAAGACATCAGCTTCCTCGGCCGCTGTGTAAGCAACTTTCACCATATTTCGGTTGAGTTGCTGCGAACCTTTATGAATGCCTGGGGTATCAACAAAAACAATTTGTTGATCCTCATCGCTGTGGATGCCTAAAATACGGTGACGTGTAGTTTGGGGCTTGGGTGTCACAATGGCAACTTTGGTGCCAATGATTTTATTCATTAACGTTGATTTTCCTACATTAGGGCGACCTAAAAGAGCCACTGAACCACAACGGAAATCTTCATTGTCGCTGGTGAAAGTGCGAACATTATTGATCATATCTTCAAAGGATTCACTCATCGTCTACGGCTCCATCACGGGTCATGCCCATGAGCTTAGCTGAGATAAAGTCATCAATATCGCCATCTAAGAAGTTTTGTGTATTACTTGTTTCCATGCCTGTGCGTAAATCTTTAATACGCGATTGATCCAAAACATATGACCGGATTTGATGCCCCCAGCCAATATCAGTTTTGGTATCTTCTAAGCCTTGTTTCTCAGCTTGTTGTTTTTCAATTTCCAGCTCATACAAACGCGCTTTTAACATTTTCCAACAGGCATCACGGTTTTTGTGTTGCGATCTGTCACTTTGGCATTGCACCACCACATTCGTAGGCATATGCGTCATACGCACGGCTGAATCGGTTTTGTTGATATGCTGTCCACCTGAACCTGATGCACGGTAGGTATCAATGCGAACATCAGCGGGATTAACATCAATATCAATTTCTCTATCAATATCAGGGAAGGCAAACACTGAAGCAAACGAAGTGTGTCTGCGATTGCCCGAATCAAAAGGCGATTTTCGAACCAAACGATGCACACCAATTTCTGCTTTTAAAAAACCGTAAGCATACTCACCTTTGATGGATACAGTAACCGATTTGATGCCAGCTTCCTCACCCGCGGTGCACTCAACCAGCTCAGTTTTAAAGCCTCTGCGCTCTGCCCAACGCAGATACATACGCAATAAAATCTCAGCCCAATCTTGTGCTTCTGTGCCACCAGAACCTGAGTTGATATCAATAAATGCTGATTCTATATCCGTTTCCCCACCCAACATTTGGGCAAGCTCAAAGGCTTCGATATCTTTTTTTACCTCATCAATTTCGGCAACCGCTTCTAATTTGGAATCTTGATCATCTTCTTCCATACCCATTTCAAACAACATGGATGCATCTTCTAAAGTGGTGAATGTTTTGTTAAAGCCATTGATGGTACGCTCTAAGTTGGTTTTTTGCTGCATAAGTTTCTGTGCTTCATCGGGCTTGTCCCAAAGCGTTGGGTCTTCGGTGCGTGCGTCGAGTTCTCTTAATTCGTCAACCTTGGTTCCAAGGTCAAAGTGACCTCCGTAGCGAGTCTAAACGACTGCCGTAATCTTCGGCTCTAGTTCTAAAACCTGCGATTTGGTCTTCAATGCTCATTACTTACTCCAATCAATGTTCCTATAAAAAGGAGCTGGAATGTATAATTTTGAGCAAAAAAAGCAATATATGGTCTATATCATGTTTTGTAGAAATAGGTTCTGTTGTCATACTTGTTTCAAAATTATAAAGGGGTGAGTGATGTCATTAGATCCTTTAGCGTTGATTATTTTAAGTGTTTTCATGTTGGATACCATTGCGATAGCCGTATAATTATAGTAATCTGAATAAGTATGAGTTTATAGGTGCTGATTTTAAGTTACATTTAAATTGAGCATCATCATGAATGGAGTGATGGTTATGCCTTTACGCAAGTCATATACGTATTATAAATCGTTGCATGAAAGGTTGGACAGTAAGCTTTCTTGGAAAATCTATTTTTTTGCTGCTGTGATTGGTTTTTTAATTATGTGTCTTTACTGATTGCTATCGTTTCTAGGTGTGAGATTATAGCCTAACTTGAATGCAGCTCATTTTTTTGTATAGACCCAAGAGCCTAGGGTTAATAAAAAGTATAAAACACCAATGAACAATAATTGTTCGGGTTGATAGTTGAATTCATAATAGAGAATACTTACAGTGCCTAATGAAAGACCTACCATCGCTAATCGTGTGATGATGGGAGAAGAGAGGGTTAAAACATGAATTTTATGATTGGCATATGTCATAAGCAGAGAAACCAATAAAAAAGTAACGCTGCTAAACTCAAGGATTAATTCAAGGCTACCGATAAGCACAAGCATACAGGCAAAAAGAGCCATGCAGATAATTGCATAAATAGGGATAAACTGATGCCGTATGGCTAGTGCTGAAGGTAAGTATCCATCTTTAGCGATAATTGCCATTTGTCTTGATGCCCCAAACATCGTGCCGCTAATAGCACTACTGGTTGCTAAAAGCGCACCTAAAACAATAAGATTGGCACCCCAATCCCCCAATGTTTTTCCAGCCGCTGTAGCGAGGGCATATTCCTTGTTTAAAATAATATCCTCAAAGGGTGTGGTTAAAATGGCACCAAGGGCGATGGTAACATAAATGAGGATTGCTAAAAATATGGAGGAATAGATAGCTCGTGGAATATTTACTTCGGGCCTCTCCATTTCGTTTACAGCGTTGATAACCAGTTGAAAGCCTTCATATGCCACAAAAGTTATTGAAGCGATAATCATAATAGAGAAGAGAGAAGTGTTTGCGTTATTTTGGAGCAAAATTGGCAAAGTTGTATTGCTATTATCTATCAATACAAAAGAGATAACAGCAAGAATGACTAATTTTGTATAAACAAGTATATCTTCAATTCTTCCCATGCCTTTCACGCTCCAAACATTAATGAACATAAAAACAAGAATGATAAAGCAAGCGACAGCTTTTCGTATCCATTCATGATCAGCAAAAGAAAAGCTACTGATGGCATAAGCGGCGAAAGTATATGCATATAATGCCATGGTGCTGATATAGCCAAAAATAATCCACCAGCCAATCAAAGATGCAGAAAATGGTGAATCAGGGAATGTTTTTTTGTAAAAGGAATAAGTCGCACCTTCATCTTTATAATAAACGCCAAGCTTTACATAGGAGTAAGCTGCCAGCAGGGCAATGATACCGCCTAAAGTAATGGCAACGGGCGTATAGACGCCAACCATGGCAACTGAGATGCCAAGAATTGTGAATATACCACCACCAACCATGCCACCAAGGGCAATAGCGATGAGCTCAGGCAAGCCGAGCGTTTTGTCGCGCTTACGATGAATAGGTAGATGTTGTTTCACTTGGGGTTATCAAGGTTAGGTTGTATAAATATGATGCGCATTGTTGCTTAGAACTCAGCCCCTATATCTTTTTTAAGTTCATATCTTTCATGTGTGAACCTCATGGGGCGTCAGGTATATTTATTTCAATGTGGAATCTTTAATATAATAGCTTCGTGTTGTGAAAGGTATGTTTTTTGTCGGGCAAAGCAATGTCACTTCTCTTTGTGACAGGTTTATTTCTTATATGTCCTTATAATGATAATAACTTGTCATTTTGATATGAATATTTATGGTTTGAATAATCAAACTTGATGGTGGTTTCTTTTCTTAAAAAAGGAGTTTAGATGGGCTCAAAGCAACAATTATCTGATGCTAAATATGAAAAAGAATTGGCTAAAATTTATATTGAGCTTGTGAAGTGGCAATATTGGATTAAGCAACAAGGCTTAAAGGTGATGATTGTTTTTGAAGGTCGAGATGCAGCTGGCAAGGGTGGGGCAATCAAACGGCTGATTGAACCATTAAACCCTAGGGGCTGTAATGTGGTTGCGCTACCTTCACCATCAGACAGAGAGAAAACACAATGGTATTTTCAGCGTTATGTCTCTCATTTTCCTGCGGCAGGAGAAATTGTTGTGTTTGATCGCAGTTGGTACAACCGGGCAGGTATAGAAAAAGTAATGGGTTTTTGCACTGACCAAGAATACAGAGAGTTTTTGCGCTCATGCCCTGAATTTGAACGTATGCTCACACGGTCAGGCATTATTTTGTTGAAATACTGGTTCTCTGTGGATGATGATGAGCAAGAGCATCGTTTTCAAAAACGGGTGACGGATACATCTAAGCATTGGAAACTAAGCCCAATGGACTTGGCATCACGAGACCGTTGGGTCGAATACTCAAAAGCCAAAGACGAAATGTTTTTTTACACTGATATTGCTGAGGCTCCTTGGCATGTGGTGAATGCCGATGAAAAAAAACGAGCAAGATTAAATTGTTTGAGCCATATTTTATCGTCTATTCCTTACAAAGACATTTTGCCCGCTCCTATTGCTTTAGAAAAAAGGAAAAAGGGCGAATTATATCAACGGCCTGACATGTCTACGCAAAACTTTGTGCCTGAAAAGTATTAATATATAATAAGATTTTTCATGGTGCACAAGGCGATTTAGTTTATGAGGCTATTAAGCTAGGTGTCTCTCAAAACTTTATGTTCTTACACTGATTAAAATTTACTTGTTAAAGAAATATCTAAACCAAATACACCTTTTCCTCTTTGTGCGCTCATCACGAGCTGGGTATACAATGCTGCATCAACTGAAAATCTTTTATTGTTCCAACCAAATCCGATAGAGGGAGCTACAGGAAAAGTAACTTGTCGTTAAAGTCGGAGACATTACCTGCTTTTAATTTTAAAGGAGCAAGAAGACCGGCACGATAGCGGAATGATTGGTTTGAGTATTCAAGGCCAGCACGCAAAACTTTGATGTCCATGTTGTAATTACCGTATTTGCCAAATAATGTCTGATAATCAAAGGATAGTTTTAAATCAGAATGATATAACCACTGCGCTCCTAAGGTTAGATCCTTGGGAAAAGCAGTGTGAAATGTACTGTGCTTGGTGGTTCCATCTTGATAAACAGTTTTGATGCCTACATTAAGTGATGTGTTAACATCTTTTAAATTAAAAGCTAAAGTGAAATCAGGGTTGTAATAATATTTCCCACCAATATTAAATGCATAGGCAGTTGCTTTTGTTGAAGATATTTTATATTTTCCAGGTTCATTGGCTGTCACGCCACAAAAAAAGGTTTTACAATCTACCTTGGCAATTGAAAATCCCATGCTCCACTTCGCGTCAAACTCAGGCATAATTGCAAAGCTAACACGGTTATCTTTTGTTTTTGATTCGATATCACCACTAAATGTTCCAGGTAGGTCGGGCAGGGCAAAACGAAGAAAAATACTTTTCAAATCGTTATCACCGTATGCACCTGATGCTTTTACATGTAATCGAGGGATATAAGATAAAGCAAGTGAAGACTTTAAACCAAAAGACGACAACCAATTGGTAGTGAAGGCAATTGCGGCAAAGTTAAGAGGTATTATTTTTGCATTGGTTTGCTTAGAAAATGAAAGCTGATCTTCTTCAAGCTCTGCAAGCCCTGCAGGGTTCCAATATAATGAATAAATACTCGAAGTCTCTGCGACAACAGCTCCACTTAATGCAATGGCCTCAGCGCCTACACCTGTGAGTAAATCGCTACCTTCTGCTTCAAAGCTTTTGGCATGAGCTGATGCTGAACAGAGAAATAATATGAATAAAACTAAAAGAGATGTTTGAGATTTCATGTGATTAAGGTTTCAAATGTAGAGCAAGAGTTTCCACCATATTTTCTGGTGGAATCACGCTAGTTTTACTTACGATAACACCGCATGATGTGTTTTCGGCAACAACTTTGTTGGCGAAAATAAAGGTGTAAATCATATGGAATGTTTTTTCACCCCAACCTGTATTTTTCATTTTAACTTGATACTCCTTCATAGATTTAAAAGGTACACTTTAAACTATTTAAACAGAAAGTAATTGATGTACCTACCTTGCAAGAAACCCTAAACAAGATGGAATAAAAAAGCATTTTTCAGCAGTCCATATCCAGGGCAATCGCATTAAAACTTAAGCTTTTCCCAAGAGTAGTTTTTCCAAGTAATCATTATCCCATCCTGCTTTTAATCTTCTATTCTTAACGCCGATTTTGGATGATGTATCGGCTTTAATCAGA
>Ga0316204_10004193_pt1 | contig 26549 bp, 27 predicted proteins | sample 6monrhotite_MG_2_FD_205661 | JGI IMG/M metagenome (GOLD analysis project Ga0316204, IMG submission 205661) | Microbial mat bacterial communities from mineral coupon in-situ incubated in ocean water Damariscotta River, Maine, United States -... | ecosystem: Environmental > Aquatic > Marine >...
GAACTGGCGCATCTTCTTCTTGCCCTTCTTCTGCTTTTCCAGAAGCTTGCGCTTGCGCGAGGCGTCGCCGCCATAACATTTCGCGGTCACATCCTTGCGCAGGGCAGACAGGGTTTCGCGGGCCACGATCCGGCCGCCAATCGCCGCCTGGATCGGAATTTTGAACATGTGCCGCGGGATCAGGTCCTTCAGCTTCTCGCACATCGACCGGCCACGCGCCTCGGCGCGGCTGCGGTGCACAATCATGGAAAGCGCATCGACCGGTTCGTCATTTACCAGAATGGCCATCTTCACGAGGTCATTCTCGCGATAATCCTTCCACTGATAGTCGAAAGAGGCATAGCCCTTGGTCACAGATTTCAGCCGGTCATAAAAATCAAACACCACCTCGTTGAGCGGTAATTCATAGACGACCAGCGCCCGGCTGCCGGCATAGGTCAGCTGTTGCTGGATGCCGCGACGGTCCTCGCACAGTTTCAGAACACCGCCCAGGTACTCATCCGGCACCAGAATGGTGGCGGTGATCCAGGGTTCCGAGATCGAGGTGACCTTGACGACATCCGGCATGTCCGCCGGGTTATGGAGATCCATCTCGGATCCGTCCGTCAGCTGCAGCTTGTAGACCACGGACGGCGCGGTGGTGATCAGCTCGACATTATATTCCCGCTCCAGCCGTTCACGGATCACTTCCAGATGGAGCAGCCCCAGAAAACCGCACCGGAAGCCGAAGCCCAGCGCCGCCGATGTCTCCATCTCGAAGGAGAAGGAGGCATCATTCAGCGCCAGTCGCTCGATCGCATCGCGCAAATCCTCAAACTCGGCGGAATCCACCGGGAAGAGCCCGCAGAACACCACCGGAATAGCTGGCTTGAAGCCCGGCAGAGGTTCGGCCGTGGGCCGTCTCTCGTCGGTCACCGTGTCGCCAACACGGGCATCGCGCACTTGCTTGATCGAGGCATTGAGGAAGCCGATCTCGCCTGGCCCCAGCGCGTCGACAGTTTTCTTGGCGGGCGTGAACACACCCACACCGTCGACGCCATAGGACGCCTCGGCCCGCATCAGCCGCACGCGCATGCCTTTTTTCAGCTGGCCTTCCATCACCCGGACCAGACAGATCACACCGAGATAGGCATCATACCAGCTATCCACGAGCAGTGCTTTCAGCGGCGCGTCCGGATCACCCGGCTTGGGCGGCGGCAATTTGTTGATGATGGTTTCCAGCACCTGATCGACATTCAGACCGGTCTTGGCAGAAATTTCCACCGCATCCTGCGCTTCAATGCCGATCACATCCTCGATTTGCTGCTTGATCCGCTCCGGCTCGGCGGCCGGCAAGTCAATCTTGTTGAGAACCGGCGCAATTTCCAGACCGGCATCAATCGCCTGATAGACATTGGCCAGCGTCTGGGCTTCGACGCCCTGCGCCGCATCCACGACGAGAAGCGCGCCTTCGCAGGCATAGAGCGAGCGCGAGACCTCATAGGCGAAATCGACATGGCCGGGCGTGTCGATCAGATTGAGAATATAGGTCTCGCCATCCTTGGCCGTATATTCCAGACGCACGGTCTGGGCCTTGATGGTAATGCCGCGCTCGCGCTCGAGCTCCATATTGTCGAGCACCTGTTCCTTCATCTCGCGTTGGGTCAACCCGCCCGTGATCTGAATCAGGCGGTCGGCCAGCGTCGATTTACCGTGGTCGATATGCGCCACGATGGAAAAATTCCGGATGCGGGATTGGTCAATGCTCATGGCGCGGGACGTAGCATTGGCAAAGCCGTCCGCCAAGCGTCGTATGCGTTGAATGACGAAGCTTAACCTCACCCTAACCGGATCGTCATTGTCTTGCCTGAATTGGTGTGCAGATTCCAAAATGAATTTGTGCCGAATGTCAGGAGACACACCGCCATGTCTATTCGCAAGATTGCCGTCGCCTTGATTGCCGCCTCCGGCCTCAGCCTGCCGGCGCTGGCGCAGGACGATCCCGATTACGGCCAGCCCAGCCAGTATTCCGAAGACGTGGATACCTATTCGCGCGAAGAGGTGGTCGAAGCGGTCTCCGACTTTTTCGGTGTGACCGCAGAAGCCGCCGCCGCCGCCATTGAACGTGTCTTCTCCGATCTGGGCCGCCCGGTCGGTTATGTGGCAGGTGAAGAAGTCGCCGCTGCAGTTGGTGTGGGCCTACGCTATGGCGAGGGTTATCTCACCATGCGCAATGGCCAACGCGAGCATGTCTACTGGCAGGGCCCGTCCATCGGCTTTGATACTGGCGGCAATGCCAGCCGCGTCTTTGTGCTCGTCTATCAAATGGATGATCCGGACCGGATCTATCGTCGCTTTCCCGGCGTTGAAGGCTCGGCCTATTTTATCGGCGGCATGGGCGTGAATTATCAGCGCGCCGACGGCATTACGCTGGCCCCCATTCGCTCGGGCGTCGGCCTGCGCGCTGGTGCGAATATCGGCTATCTGGCCTATTCACGTCGCCGCAACTGGTTGCCTTTCTAGCCACGATGAAAATTCGCACGGCGGGGCGCGACGATCATCCCGGCATCCGCAAGATACTCGACAGCGCGTTTGGGCAATCGGTTGAAAGCGAGATCGTCGATCGCTTGCGCAGCGATGATTCCGACAGTCTCGAACTGGTCGCCGCCCATCATGGCGACATTATCGGCACGGTGATGTTCTCTCCCGCCAGCGCGCGTCTTGCTTCCGGTGATATCTTGCGCGGACTGGGGCTCGGCCCCGTTGCCGTCAAACCGGACGATCAGAACAAGGGTATCGGATCGGCGCTGATCGAGGCCGGGCTGGAACATTTCCGCCCCTATCCTGTCGCCTTCTTCTGCGTGCTGGGCGCACCCGATTACTATGCCCGCTTCGGCTTCACCCCTGCGATCGAGCGCGGCTGGACCTGGTCGGGCGATGACGGGTCGGTGGCTGAAATGCGCCATGCCTTCCAGATCATCATTCCGCGCGCCCTGACAGCCGGCGACGGCGTCATTCACTATCATCCGGCATTCGGGGTCTGAGCGATTTCGTTTGCTATTCCCGGTGATACGTGTGACAGAGCGCCCGTCTTCGCGCCGCGCGTAGATGTTCGGATGTCCGATCAGGCGGCGCGCCATAGGCCGAGCCATCTTTGTTTTGAAAGATCGCCGTAAGCCCCACCCCGCATTTTAACGGGGACTCCCCAGGCGGCTGGTCTACGCAAGCTCCCTATTTTGAAAAACCGCTCCGCGCGGCGATTGGCATTGGCCGATTCCACGCGGCGTGACATGTGAAAGTTGAATTTTTGACCCAGTTTACCGAACTCGGCCTCGCCGAGCCCATTCTCAAAGCCCTTACCGCTGAAGGCTATACCGATCCCACCCCGATTCAGGCCCAGGCGATTCCTGCCCTGATGGCTGGCCGCGACCTGTTGGGCACTGCCCAGACCGGCACCGGCAAGACCGCGGCCTTCACCCTTCCGGTTCTCGACGCAATTGTGAAATCGACAAGCCGCGCACAGAACCGGTCCTGCACCGTGCTGATCCTCGCGCCAACGCGCGAACTCGCCCTGCAGATCGCTGAATCCGTGAAAACCTATGGCCGCTATGTGCGCCCGACGATTGCGGTCGTCATGGGCGGCGTAAAGCCCGGCGCCCAGATTCGCACCATGCAACGCGGCGTCGATGTCCTCATCGCCACGCCGGGTCGCCTGCTCGACCATATGGGCACCGGCGCGATCAATCTGCAAAGCGTCAAGACGGTAATCCTCGACGAGGCCGACCAGATGATGGATCTCGGCTTCATGCCGGCCATCCGCCGTGTCATGGCGGCCACGCCGAAAGAGCGCCAGACCTCGCTATTCTCGGCGACAATGCCGAAACCGATCCGCGCCCTCGCCCACGATTTCCTGACCGATCCGGTTCAGATCAGTGTCGCATCAGAATCGCGTCCGATCGAACAGATCGAGCAATCGGTTCAATTCCTGGAACGCTCGCAGAAACTCGAACGTCTGGTGAAGGTTCTCAGTGTTCCGGAAATGACCAGCGGCATTGTCTTCACCCGCACCAAGCGTGGTGCAGACAAGGTCTGCCAGCGTTTGACGAAAGCCGGTCTGGCGGCCGAAGCCATTCATGGCAATAAGAGCCAGAACCAGCGCCAGCGCGCCCTTGACGCCTTCAAGCGCGGCAAGTGCAACATCCTCGTCGCCACCGATATTGCGGCGCGCGGCATTGACGTCGATGGCGTATCTCACGTCATCAATTTCGAACTGCCGAATGTGCCTGAATCCTATGTGCACCGTATTGGCCGGACCGCACGCGCCGGCAAGACCGGCATCGCGATTGCGTTTTGCGATGGCGAGGAAAAATCACTCCTCAAGGACATCGAACGCCTGATCGGATACCGTCTGGCGGTCACCAATCCGGACGGGTCAGAGCAACATCCGGCCAAGCCTTTCACCGAGGAGGCGCGCGGCCCGGCACCGAAGAAATCGGCGCGTCCGCGGGGGGGGCGTAACAGACCCCGCAATCCGCGGCCTGCCGGAGAACATACCTCCGAAGCCCGCCCTCAGGGTGAGCCCCGCAAGCCGGCCGCTGCCAGCCAGGGCGAATACCGCAAACGCACTGACAAACCACGCAATGATCGTCCGCGCGCCAAAACCGAAAATGCCAAACCGCAAGGCCAGCGTCCGCAAGGCGAACGCGCATTCGGAAAGCCGCATGCCGGTGCGGTTCAAGGCCAACGCTCGCAAGGCCAGAGCCGCAATCCGGAACAGGGCAAGCGCTCTGACCGGCCCGGCAATGACAATGCCGCGCCCCAGCGTTTCGGGAAAAGCAAGTTCAAACCGTCAGGCGGTGGTAAGTCCGGTCCGTCACGTCGTCCCGGTTCGGGCGGTCCAAACCGTCGGTCAGCCTAAGCGCAACGGGCCGGGATGAATTCGATTTCCGGCCATTGCTCTTTCTGGCGCGCGATCTTGGCATTCCAGTGTTCCGGCGTTGAAATGTCCGGCATCGGCTCGACGTAAAGCGAGAATAATCCGCCCAGCCCGTAAGGGGTGATGAGTTCCGGTTGGCCCTCTTTGGTCAATCGGATCGCCACCGCATGGGTGGTGGAGGCAAACTGGCGCACGGCGTCTTCCGTGCTCGTGAGCGCCGGGCGATCAGTGCCGAATTTCCGGTTGAACCAGATATGGACGCGGGCCTGATTACAGACCTCGACCTCTGGCTTAATCCGGTCGAATGCCTTTGTTGCGCGCGCAACCACGGCGTCCTCGCCCGCTTCAGTGAGGTCTGACATATCGCAATAGGCCAGATCATAATCATTGACGCCAAAGCCGGGTGGCCGCCCGGTCAATTCAGTCCAGACCGCCTGATAGACGGCCCCGGCTATCAACGCCCAGTCGGGAAGGTCCAGTTGCCACGCCCGCTCCAGAACGTCTGCTGCGACAGGATCAGCAAGAACCGATTTGATAACAAACGCGCGCTGCTCGGCATCGGTCGCGTTGGCCAGTCGTCTCGGATCCTGCATCATGCCTATCCTCTCAAGCTGGCGCCTGTGGCTTTCTCGACGCCCGCGACAATCTTGCCGGCAATGGCATCAATTTCCTTGTCCGTCAGGGTTGTTTCGCGCGGTTGGATTACAGCCTCAATCGCCAGCGAGACCTGCCCTTCGGGCACGCCCTTGCCCTGATAGACGTCAAATACCGTCACATCGGCAATCATCGCCTTGTCCGCGCCCTTGGCGGCGCGGATCAACGTATCGGCCGCAATCGTCTCGTCGACGAGGAAGGCAAAATCGCGCTTCACCGGCGTCAGTTCAGCTCTATCCAGTGCCGGACGGGCCTTGGTGGCGGCTTTCTTCTTCGGCGAAGGAATGCCGTCGAGAATGATCTCAAAGCCGATCACACGGCCATCAATGCCCAGCGCTTTCAGAACACGCGGATGAATTTCACCAAATTCGGCCAGCACGTTTTTCGGACCGAGACGCAAAACGCCGGACCGTCCGGGATGCCACCAATTGCGCGCTTCTGGCGCAATTTGCAGGGAATCGACCGGCGCACCGGCCGCATCCAGCGCGGCCAGCGCATCGGCTTTCGCATCAAACAGATCCGCTGCGCGTGTGCCCGCCCAGTGGCGACCCGCCGCGCAGAAACGCACGCCGGACACCGCCATAAGCTGACCATCCGGCTTGTCGGTCAGATAGACCGGTCCGGCTTCAAACAGGCGGGGATCATCAACGCCCTTGTCGGCATTTTCCTGCAAGGCCGTCAGAAGATGGATGAGCGCGGACGGGCGCATCACATCGAGTTCCGAGGAGATCGGATTGTCCAGCTCCAGCCCCTCACCATGACCGCCAAACAGGGCCGCCTGATCGCGATGGCAGAAGGACCAGGTCACCGCTTCATTATAGCCTCGCACCGCCAGAGCGCGTCGCGCATGGCGCGCGCGGTTCTGACCGATCGTTGCCGTCGGTTCGCGGCGACCGGGCAAGGCCGGCAGGGAAATCCCCTCAATCCGGTTATAGCCGTAAATGCGCGCCACTTCTTCAACGAGATCGGCTTTCATCGTGCAATCGCGGCGGTAGGTCGGCACTTCAACGTGCAATGTCTCACCCGATCCCACGACGCCAAAGCCGAGATCCATCAGGATTTGCGTGATTTTTTCCGGCGTCAGATCCAGACCGGTCAGGCGTTTCACCTCGGCAACCGGAAAATCAATGGGCGCAGGTGCAGCCGGCGCTTCACCCGCAATTTTCACTTCGGAGACTTCGCCCCCGCAAAGCTCGACAACAAGCTGCGTTGCAAGGTCAATCCCCGGCTGGATCGATCCTGTATCAACGCCGCGCTCGAAACGATAACGCGCATCGGATTCAATACCCGTGGCCCGGCCGGTCGCGCGGGTGATTTCCGGCTCGAACCAGGCGCATTCGATGAAGACATTCACGGTCGCATCCGACACGCCGGAAGCTTCGCCGCCCATCACGCCGCCAAAGCCCAGACAATTATCCTCATCGGCAATCACGCATTGCTCTGCGCCTGGCGTATAGGCTTTGCCATCCAGCGCTTCGAACGCATCCGTCTCGCCCTTGCCGCGACGGGCAATAATCGTCTTGCCGATTTTGTCGGCATCATAAACGTGCAGCGGACGGCAGCGATCATAGGATACAAGATTGGTGATATCCGCCAGGATGTTGATCGAGCGCAGACCAATGGCCTCCAGCTTGCGCTTCAGCCAGTCCGGTGATGGGCCATTCCTGACGCCGCGAATATAGCGGCCACCGAAAACCGGGCAGGCTTCCGGATATTCCAGCTTGATGTCGATCGGGCAGGCAAATGCACCCTTGATGGGCTTTGCGGCCGGCGTTTTGACCTTGCCCAGTCCGGCTGCCGCCAGATCGCGGGCAATGCCATCCACACCCAGCCAGTCAGGCCGGTTCGGCGTCACTTCAAAATCAATCACTGGATCATTTGCGCCCAACGCCTTTGCCGCCGGATCGCCGACTGTCCAGTCGCCGCTCAGTTCGATAATGCCGTCATGGTCCTCACCGGCATTCAGCTCCTTGGCCGAACACAGCATGCCATAGGATTCGACGCCGCGAATCTTGCGCGGCTTTTTATCCAGCGCGAAATCCGCACCCGGAATATAGGTGCCGAGCGGCGCATAGACCGCCTTCATCCCGGCATGCGCATTGGGCGCGCCGCAGACGATCTGCTTGGTGCCTTCAAACGTCTCGACCGTGCAGATCTTCAGCTTGTCGGCATCGGGGTGCTTTTCCGCTGCCGTGACATGGGCCACCGTAAAGGCCGACAGGGCTTCGGCAGGATTGTCGACATGCTCGACTTCCAGACCGGCCATCGTCATTGCCTCGACGATTGCCTCGATAGTAGCATCGGTTTCCAGATGCGCTTTCAGCCAGGAGAGGGTGAATTTCATTGGTCGGCTCCCGCCGGTTGTTGTGTTTCGTGTTGTTGCGGCAGCGGCGTCATGAAGGTTTCCGAGCCATAGACTTCAAAAACATCAATTCCGGGGTCCGGACAGGTATTCACCGGGCGACGATCGGACTCCTGCACGGTGGCAATCCAGCAACGATCGAAAACCGAGCAATAACAGATCTCGATATCCCATCTTTCCCATTCCACAAACAAATCCCGGATGGCATCCGTCCCGACATTCTCCGCGCGCCAGTCAACCGAAATGGGTGTCACCAATTCACCGGGCGCGATCACGCGTCCGGTCAGCGTCACCCAGGAGCGGTCGAGTTGATCTGTCGGCAGGGCGGCAAACATCGCCGCGACATCGCTGGCGGTTTCGCCGTCTCTCAGAACGCGAACATTCCGGATCATCGCCGGGCCAACGCCGTTATTTGCGACCCGCAGACCAATCGACAAACGTTGCAATTCTGTGCGCGTAAACGCATCGATCTGCAGCGCCGGTACAACCGCGCCATGCTGCTGGGCGCGCATCACCCGCGCCTGATCCCACGCGATAAACAGCGCGGCGAGACCGACAACCATTGCGCCGATGGCGGTTAAAGCCTGATGGTTGGATTTGAACCAGCGGAGCATCAGCTCAGCCCTGTTGCCAGATTGGCTTGCAGAAGCGGCGAGAATCCATAATGCGCCAGCCAGCGCGTATCATTGGCGAAATAATCGCGCAGATCCGGCGCGCCATATTTCAGCATGGCAAGACGGTCCACGCCCATCCCCCAGGCAAAGCCCTGATATTCGTCCGGATCCAGCCCGCAGGATTTGATGACATTCGGATGCACCATTCCGCAGCCGAGAATTTCCATCCAGCTATCGCCTTCGCCAATCTTCACCGCATCGCCGATGCGGGAATATTTGACGTCCATTTCCGCCGAAGGCTCGGTGAAGGGGAAATGGTGCGGCCGAAACTGGGCTTCGACCGTATCGGTCTCGAAAAACGCCGCCAGGAAATCCATGAGAATGCCCTTGAGATGACCCATATGCGCGCCCTTGTCGATCACCAGGCCTTCGACCTGATGAAACATCGGCGTATGGGTCTGGTCCCAGTCACAGCGATAGACCCGGCCCGGCGCAATAATGCGGATCGGCGGGGCCTGATTCATCATCGTGCGGATCTGCACAGGCGATGTGTGCGTACGCAAAACCATTTGTGAGCCGTCTTCGCGCGGCTTCATAAAGAAGGTGTCGTGCGTATCACGCGCCGGATGGCCTTCGGGAAAATTCAGCGCGGTGAAATTATGGAAATCATCTTCAACATCCGGCCCTTCGGCGACGGTAAAGCCCATATCCGAAAAAATGACGGCCAGTTCTTCCATCACCTGCGTCACCGGGTGCAGCTTGCCCTGACGTTCCGGTCGCACCGGCAATGAGACATCGGCCCGCTCCGTCGCCAGGCGCGCATCCAGCGCCGCATCGGCCAGAGCGGTCTTCTTTGCAGTAATCACATCGCCAATCGTGGTCTTCAGCCCGTTCAGGGCCGGGCCCATCACCTGCCGCTCCTCAGGGGTCATCTGACCCATGCCGCGCATCATCAGCGAGATTTTGCCCTTCTTGCCCAGCGCCTCGACGCGCAAGGCTTCCAGCGCGGCTTCATCAGCCGCAGCATCCACCGCCGACAGGAGTTCGGTTTTCAGGGCTTCGATATCGGCAGGTACGGCCATCTTTGTCGTCCTCGCATTGCACAGCGCATCTGCGCTGGTCTACCGCCCGAAAACGGAAATGGCGAGGGGATCAGGACCGCTTTGTGCGTTTGGGCCGGGCCACAAGCTCGCCGCCGCAATTCGGGCAGACATGTTTGTGATCATTTTCCGTGCAGGGCGCGCAGAAAGTGCATTCAAAGCTGCAGATAAAGGCCGGGCCATCGGGGAGAATCGCCCGCTCGCAGGTCTGGCAAGCGGGCTTCATCTCAAGGGCCATGGTTTAGCCTAGTTCAGTGCGGCTTGTGCCTGGTCGACCAGGGCTTTGAAGGCCTCGGGTTCACGAATGGCCAGATCGGAGAGGACTTTACGGTCCACTTCGATACCGGCTTTCGAGAGGCCGCACATAAACTGGGAATAGGTCACACCGTGAAGGCGTGCACCGGCATTGATCCGCTGAATCCACAAAGCGCGGAATGAGCGCTTCTTGGCGCGGCGGTCGCGATAAGCGTACTGACCGGCTTTTTCGACGGCCTGTACCGCAACGCGGTAAACATTTTTCCGACGGCCATAATAACCTTTGGCCTGCGAAATTACTTTTTTGTGGCGGGCGCGGGAGACGGTGCCGCGTTTAACTCGTGCCATTGTTCAAGCTCCGTAACGGTAATCCCGACCTTAAAGGCCGTAGGGGATGTAATTCTTTTTCACGATCTTCTGGTCGGCATCCGCCATGACGGTGGTGCCGCGCTTGTTGCGGATTTGCTTATTCGTCCGCTTGATCATGCCGTGACGTTTTCCAGCCTGACCGGCTTTCACCTTGCCTGTGGCCGTAAGCTTGAAGCGCTTTTTGGCGCCGCTCTTGGTCTTCAACTTCGACATTTTCGCTCCATTTCCGGCGGGATGGTTTCCGCCTTGCGTTCGTCGGCTGCCGGGCATGTCGATCTGGCCCGGGTGGCCGGTGTTTCAAAGAGCGCGCGTCATAAGTGGAAAACGAGTCAAATGCAAGTCAGACAGGGCGGCGAAGCGCAACATCTATCAGCTCGGCAAATTTCTGCCGCTGGACCTCGATATCGCCCGACGCCAGGGCGTTTTCGACGCAATGACCGGCATGCGATTTCAGCACTTCACGCTCGACCGCCGTCAGGGCCGATTTGATCGCCGATATCTGGGTCAGAATATCCAGACAATAGCGCTCGGTTTCGATCATCCCGGCCACGCCGCGCACCTGGCCTTCAACCCGCTTCAACCGGCCCAGCAGGGCAGTATGATCGGCGGCAGATTCGGCATGATCACAAATGTCGGTCACGGATGAAGCACCTTCCTTGTATACCCCCTAGGGGTATGGTAGAGCCAACGACATGTCAAATCGCGCCTTAATCGTGTTGTCCGTATCCGCCCTGCTTCTCGCGGGATGCGTTACGGTCGACCCGGTGGTCGAGCGCGTGGTGATTGAAGGTCGCGCCGCGGCGCTCTCTATTCCGGTTTCGCCACCCGGTAATGTCGAAGGCGAAATCAGCGAAGACCAGGCGGTCGCTCTTGCCATTTCCCAAAACCCCCGCCTCGCTGCCGATCTGGCGGAAGCCGGACTGGCGCGTGCCGCATGGGCGCAAGCGGTTTTGCCACCCAATCTCATCGCCGAGCTGACATACTTTAATCCGGAGGGGCGAGGTGCCATTCTGGACGCCGACATACGCGCGCCCATCGCCGCGATTCTGGGCTGGCCGCAAAGACGGGCGGCGGCGCGCGCCAGCTATGATGCTGCACAGGCCCGCGCGCTTTTGCGGCTGATTGATTTTTCCGCTGAAACCCGCACCGCCTGGATCGCGGCGGTGGCCGCACAAGAACGCGCCAACATGTATGCCCGCATCCTGCAATCCGCCGAGGCCGCGCTTCTGGTCGCCGAGGAAATTGATGATCAGGGCAATGCCCCGCCGCTCGATCTGACCCGCCAGCGCGTGAATGCTCTTGCCGCACAGGCCGCCGCCGAAGATGCCGAGCAGACGGCGGAGATGGCCCGGACTCACCTTGAAATTTTGGCACTGTCAGGCATCGAAGTTCCTGATCGACTGCCGACAGACATGTTTGAATGGCCAGATGCGCAAACCCTGCTGACTGCAATCGATGAAAACAGCCTGCCGCTCGCCGCAGCCCGCGCGGACGCCGAGGCGGCTGCTCAGGCTGCTGGCTTTACGGACATCGAAAGCCTGCTTCATGGCGAGCTCGGCATTGCGCTGGACATCGAAGACGGCGAAACGGAACGCGGTGTTTCCGCCCATTTCGATATCCCGACAAATGGCTTTGGCCATCCGCAACGGGCTGCCGCCCGCATTCGCGCACAACAGGCCGCCGACCGCTATACGGCGCTGGAATGGGAGATTGCCGCTGAAGTCGATCTTCACATCATGGAGATGGCGCGAGCCGAAGCGCGGCTTGCCCTGATCCGCGATGACTGGCTGCCCGCCTCTACGCTCGCGCTGGAACAGACGCTACAGCAATATAACGGCATGCAGATTGGCGTTTATGCGCTGCTGGACGCCTTCAATGCGCAAGTCGAGGCCGGGCGGGCTTATGTCGATACGCTGGAGCGCTATCATCGCGCCCGCATCGCCCTGACGTCATTGATGCAGGGCGGGTCGCCCATGGGCATGGGTGAAAGGCAAGGCCTGAATGCGGGCAATGCCGGCGGGGAAGGACATTGATATGAGTTTTTCCCGCAGAGATGCGCTTCTCGCCGGTGCCACCGGTCTGGTCGCCACCCCCTTGCTGACCGCACCCGCGCGTGCGCAGACCCGATCAACTCCCGCTCATTCCGCAAGTGTTGATCATGGCACGACCTACCGCCCCGGTCGGCCGAATGAGGATTATCGCCCGGTTGTCACGCCCAACGGCACGACCCTGCCTTTCAATCTTATTGATGGGGTCAAGGTCTTCCATATGGTTGCCGAAGAGGTCGAGCATGAATTCGCGCCGGGCCTGAGCGCCCGGACCTGGGGCTATAATGGGCGCACCCACGGCCCGACGATTGAATGCGTCGAGGGCGACCGCGTCCGCGTCTATGTCACCAACCGGCTGATCGCACCCACTACTGTGCACTGGCATGGCGTCATTCTGCCATCGGGCATGGATGGCGTCGGCGGCTTGTCGCAAGCCGCAATCCAGCCGGGCGAAACCTTTGTCTATGAATGGACATTCCGCCAGCACGGAACCTTCATGTATCATTCCCACCATGATGAAATGACCCAGATGGCGATGGGCCTGATGGGGATGATCGTGGTGCATCCCCGCCGCCCGCGTGGACCGCGCCCCGACCGCGATTATACCATCATGCTGTCTGAGTGGTCGCTGCGCGCTGGCGCCCGGCGTCCCGATCCCAACGCCATGTCGGATTTCAACCTGCTGACCATGAATGCGCGCGTCTATCCCGGCACCGCGCCCCTGCTGGCCGAACGCGGCGACCGCGTCCGCATTCGCTTCGGGAATCTCTCGGCCATGGATCACCATCCCATTCACCTGCATGGCTATGCTTTTCGCGTCACCGAGACCGATGGCGGCGTCATTCCCGAAACCGCCCAGCATCCCGATACCACCGTGCTGGTGCCCACAGGCGCAACCCGCACCGTTGAGTTTGTTGCCGACAATCCCGGCGACTGGGCGATGCATTGCCATATGACCCATCACGTCATGAACCAGATGGGTCACGGCATTCCCAACATGATCGGCGTCAATGCCCGGAACATCGACCGTGCCGTCGGCCAGCTCCTGCCGACCTATATGACAATGGGACAGGACGGCATGGGCGAACATGGATCGCACATCGAAATGGAACATATGAATGTGCCCGACAATTCCATTCCCATGGTCGGGGCGCGCGGGCCCCATGACTACATCACAATGGGCGGGATGTTCACGATTCTGAAAGTGCGCGACCGATTGACTGGCCAGCAGGATCCCGGCTGGTATTCTGCGCCGGACGGCACACAGGCGCGCACCGCAACGCCAGACGAATTGAACCGCGACGGGATCAATCCCGATCGCGAAACTTGAGGACATGACATGCTGACGACATTTTTGATGACAGTCGCACTTGTTGCGAGCGTTGATCACGGCGCCGAAAGCCACGCCCATCACCACACCGCGGAAAGCATGGCCCAATCCGTTGTCGCGGCCGATGTGCGAACCGTCGATACCGAAACCCGCACCACGCTTTTACGGCATGAAGCCATGCCGGAACTGGGCATGCCGGCCATGGTCATGGAATTCACGGTCGCAGACGATGTTGATATTGATCTGTTTCAGCCCGGCGCGGCCCTGATTATCACCGCGACGATGGGCACTGACGGACTTCGGATTATCGCCGCCGAACCCGAATCCGACGAATGAGCCGGCCCATTATCCGCTGGCTCATTACCCTGCACAAATGGGCCGCTCTGATCATCGGGCTTCAGGTCCTGGCATGGGTCGCCGGCGGTCTGGTGATGAGTGCCATCCCGATCCAGACGGTGCGCGGCGAACACAATATTGCCGAACACAACGAAACGCTGGACCTGTCAGGCGTCATGACGCCGGGCGAAGCTGCCGCCATCGCAGATATTACGCCCGACGCAATCGAACTGCGCGCATGGCTGGGACGAACTGTCTATGAATTCGGCCGCGAAGAAGGCGCGTCCCTTCTTGTGGATGCCGTGACCGGCGAAATCCTGTCACCGATCGACGAGGTCGCGGCGCGATCGGTCGCGCTGTCCGATTATGACGGCAATCCGGAGATTGATGCCGTCACATTTTTCGCCGAGCCAACTTGGGAATCACGGCGAGCGGAACCGACCTGGCGCATTGATTTCGCCGATGGCGAAGGCACGCGCCTTTATGTCAGTACGGCCACGGGCGAGGTTATCGCCCGGCGAAATGATGTCTGGCGTTTCTATGATTTCTTCTGGATGCTGCACATCATGGACTATGGCGACCGGTCACACTTCAACCATCCGCTGTTGATCCTCGCCAGCCTGTTTGCACTGGGCATGAGCCTGTTCGGCTTTATCCTGCTGTTTCCGTGGCTGGGCCGCATGATCGCGCGGCGGCGCTAATCCTCACACATGCCGCATTCGCGTTCATGGTCATGACCTTGCGCCTGGCGCCGTCGCCAATTGGCAATATGCGCACCCATCAACAGGCTGACGCCAATCCCTGTGAGGACCGATTCCATGGGCTGCGCGACAATATGTGAAGCCCCCGTCAGCATCAGGGCAAGCCCGGCACCGGCGACAATCATGGTCCAGAGCCCGGATCGCATTGTCCGCTCGCCCCAGAAAAAGGCCAAAAGGGTGACCGGCGCAGCGATCAGAAACAGGACAAGATGCGCCTGGCCATCAACCAGCGACAAGCGTTCCGCGAGTTCGGGCGCGAGCGCCGGAGCGGCAACAGCGGCGGTTGGCAGGGCCAGACAATGCAACAGGCAAACCACCGACAGGCTGGCGCCGGAAACATCAAGCAAGGATTTGGTGTGATGGGTCATCAAGGCCGTTTATCTCGAAACACTCTGCAATGATATAATATAACATTTCAGAATTTCAAAGCCTGATCTGCGCAATTCCTGTTGATCACCCTGGCATGAAAAAAGGGCGGCCCCGTCGGAACCGCCCTTCAATCATTGAATTCGAATGCGGCTAGTTGTCGCCAAATTCGATTTCAGAGATATGCAGGGTCGCCGGCGGCGTACCTGCGGATGCGGAATATGTGCCTACCCAGATGTCATAGACACCGGACATGGGTGATGTGAATTCCAGCCCCGGATTGAGACCTTCGGCACCATCATCATTGCACCACCAGCTACCGTCCGGCGCGTTGACAACCAACACAGTGTCAGTGTCCGACGTGGCCGAGATGAAGAGGTCGAAGGTCGATCCTGCACCATAGGTCAGCTCATAATCGGGCGCGGCGGTCGTGTGACCCCAGCATCCATCCGGACCATTCTGGGAAACATCGATATCACCGCCTGCCGCCAATGAAACATTGTGCGGGTCAGGGATGAAACCGTTTTCCAGCGAAACCGAACCGTAATTAGACGTCAACGAGACGTCGAGCAGGTTGTTGCCATTGCCAAGAGGTGGCTCTTCGAAGGGCTCGTCGGCGTCAAATCCGAGCTCCGAAATCAGCAATGTGGCCGGAGGTGTGCCGGCGCCGGACGAATAGGTTCCCACCCAGATGTCATAGACACCCGATTGCGGGTTTTCGAACGTCATGCCCGGATTGAGGCCTTCCGCGCTGTCATCATCGCAATGCCAGGTACCGTCTGGCGCATTGACGATCAACACCGTGTCACGGTCTGATCGGGCCGAAATCGACAGGTCGAATGTATTGCCCGCCGAATAGGTCAGCTCATAATCCGGTGCCGCAGTGGTATAACCCCAGCAGCCTTGCGGGCCGGTTGTGCGAACATCGACATTACCGCCTGCAGCGAGCTGGACTTCGTGCGGATCCGGAATGAAACCGGACTGGAGCGCGACATTGCCGTAATTGGCTTCCAGCGTGTAATCGAGCACGCTGGCACCATCGCCCTGATAGCTGTCGTCTTCGAAATAGTCGTCGAACACGTCATTGGATCCGGTTCCGTCTGCGCCATAACCCAATTCCGAAATGTGCAAAGTGGCCGCCGGTGTGCCGGCGCCGGATGAATAGGTCCCGACCCAGATATCGTAGACACCTGATTGCGGGCTTTCGAACGTCATCCCCGGATTGAGGCCCATCATGTCGTCATTACAATGCCATGTGCCATCCGGCGCATTGACGATCATAACCGTATCACTGTTGGACGTCGCCGAGAGAAAGAGGTCGAAATTGGAGCCGGCTGTATAGGTCAGCTCATAATCCGGCGCGGCCGAGGCATAGCCCCAGCACATGTCACCAATGCCGGTTTCGGAAACATCGATATTGCCGCCGGCTGCAACCTGGATATTGACGGGATCTGGTATGAAGCCCGTATTCAGTGACTGGTTGCCATAATTGGCAGGAAGCGTGAAATCGAGACCACCACCATTTGTGTTCGGACGCGGACCAAAGCCCAGTTCAGATACAAACAATGTTGCCGGCGGGGTTCCACCGCTGGTCGAATAAGTGCCGACCCAGACATTATAGAGACCGGAAGCCGGTCGCTCGATCTGGATTCCGGGATTGAAGGCGCCTTCACCCCCGTCATCATCACAATACCAGTTTCCGCGCGCATCATTCACGACCAGCGTGGTGTCCGATTGAGACATGGCGGAAATGAACAGATCAAATGACCCGGCCGAGTAATAGACGTTGAAATCCGGCGCGCTGGCGATATTGCCGCGGCACGCACCGTTTCCCGTCACATTGACCGGCACATCGCCACCGGCGCGCAATTGCACGCTGTGCGGGTCAGGCAAGAAGCCCGAATTCAATGTGATCGAGCCATAACTTGGCGGTTGAGATATGTCTTGGGCGGCCACGGACGTGGCGGTAAGAACCGCCACGCCAAGAGCCGGAAGAAACGCGTTCATGATGTAGTCTCCCCGGTTGAGAAAAAAGCGATCAGTAGGAATTGAGTTCCGAAATCGCCAGAGTGGCATTCTGCAAGGATGCGCTTGCGTAGGTGCCGACATAAATGTCGTACTGACCCGACATCGGGCTGTTCCAGCGCAAGGATGGGTTCAGACCTTCTCCGCCATCGTCATTACAATACCAGCGTTGATCGGGTGCATTGACCACGAGCGTTGTATCGGCATTCGAGCTGACAGAGATAATCAATGGCAGCGCAGAGCTGGCCGTATAGTTGAGCCGAAAATCCGGCGCATTCGCGACATAGCCGTTGCAGGACCCGCCAATCGACTGGGCCGCATTGATGGATCCGCCCGATTGCAAAGTCACCAGATAGGGATCCGGTGTGAATCCGGAAACCAGCGAAACCGTGCCATAGGTCGGATTGAGCCGCCAGTCCTGAGCTTCGGCCGCACCGGCCATTGCCATAACAGCCAGAGCCGACGTCGCGGCAGCAAGAGTTAGTTTACGAAGCATATTATATCCCCTGTGTATCGCCCGCCGCCGACAATCAGCGACGGAGCGGGACAGACGGACACTCCCCCGTCCATCCTCGCTATAGAGACTATCATTAAAACGGCGTCGCAGGTGAACCCTGCTTGAACGGAATTATCGTCGCACCGGCAGAAAACAGGCAAACTCCCGCCACAATTCGTGTGAGGCGGGAATTTCAAACCGGATTATCGCGGCGCGAGTACCATCGTCATCTGACGACCTTCGAGCTTGGGCTCGAATTCAACCTTGGCAACCGCAGCAAAGTCTTCCTTGACCCGGTTCATAACATCCATGCCCCGGTCCTGGTGAGCCATTTCGCGGCCGCGGAAACGCAGCGTAACCTTTACCTTGTCGCCCTCTTCGAAGAAGCGCGTCATGGCTTTGGTTTTCACTTCATAATCGTGCACATCAATGTTCGGACGCATTTTTATCTCTTTGATATCTTGCGTCTTTTGCTTCTTGCGGGCTTCGGCTCTTTTTTTCTGTTCCTGGTATTTCAGCTTGCCGTAATCCAGAATCTTGCACACCGGCGGATCTGTGTGCGGTGACACTTCGACAAGGTCGAGTCCGGCTTCTACAGCCGCTTCAATGGCGGCGTCAGTGGGCATGATTCCCTGTTTCTCACCATGCTCATCAATGAGCAGGACACGGGGAACGCGAATATCTTGATTAATGCGGGGGCCCTCTTTTTTGGGGGGCGCCGCGGCAAAGGGTCTGCGTGCTATGTAACTTCTCCACTAATAGCCAGAAACGAAAAAATACCACAGATGCGGGAAAAGGCGACGGTCAACGGACAGTCCGCCCATCTGCACTGCAGCGGTAGGGTGTTATGAGCGTCGGGCCAGGAAAATCAAGCCGCACGCGGTGATTCCTCGAAACCGCCGGCAACGCGCATGGCCTGTAGCGTTTCCTCTGCCGTCACCTGTGCCAGAACCGGCGCATGCAAGAGCACAACCGGCGAGGCCCCGCGCGGCGCGCGCAGCGCCGGATCCAAACCGTCCGGATAGAGCGCCGCAGCCGGTGGGCCAGCCGCGACCAGCAAATGCAGAAGATCGGTATCTTCCCCGAACACAAATCGCGTGCGACGCGCCAGTCCGGCCAGCTGAACCAGCTTGGCCTTTCCGGTAATATCGCGGGAATTCGGTACGTTCTCGGCCACATATCGACCGACATCGCGCGTCGTCGGGCCCCCTACAATGGCGGGCGTAATGCCCTGCTCCAGCAATGTGGCGGCCAGTGCCGCCCAGCGTTCGCGCGGCCATCGAAGATTGGGCCTCACGTCTTCACCAGCAGGGGCCAGAAGCGCATAGGGACCATTCAGGCCAAAATATTCCGGCTCCAGCATGCGCGATGTCCGGGCGAGATAATCAACCCAGGATACATCCGGTGCCGGCGCTTCACCGAGGCGATAATCATCTCGGCCCAACCCGCAACGCCCGAGAGCCGCCGCCGCTGATTCCACCGGATGAACACCGGCCTCGTCTCTGGGAGCGGCCTCGATCCACTTGATGCCGGAAAACCGCAACCCGCCCTTGATCCGGCGGGCATCAGAGTCGCCGACAAGGTCGTATACGCTTTTCGGCTTGGTGACCTTGATCCGCTTGGACGTCAGTTTTCCAGCCGGCCCGCTCGCCGTGGCATCGGTTTCGATCTGGCTGAAATAGGGGCAATGCTTGAGCAGCGCTTCGTAGTCTGGCGCGGTCAGAAGAATGAGTTTTGCGCGCGGATTGGCATCACGAATCCGCTGACAGGAAGCGAGCCCGCGCACGGTCGACGGCAAATCGCCCCACAGGAGGACGTAGATAATTTCTTTCACCGCGTCGATCATGCCCTCACTCTAGAAGCTCGTTATAGACCCGCAAGGTCGAATTCTGCAGCGACGTAACCGTGAAACGGTTCATAATCCGTTGCCGACCGGCCTCGCCCAAAGCCCGACGCGCGGCGATATCAAGCCCCATCGCGACTTGCAATGTATTTGCCAGCGCCACCGGGTCGCCGGGAGCAACCCGCCAACCGGTCACGCCCTCTTCAACGACTTCGCGAGCGCCGCCATGATCGGCGACAATAACGGGCAGGCCTGCGGCGCTGGCTTCCGCCGCCGTGCGGCCAAACGCTTCCGGATCAGTTGACGGATTCAGTGCGAAATCCGCCAGGCCGAAGGCCGCCGGCATGTCGGCGCAATGCCCGACAATCCAGACATCGTCTTCCAGACCATGACGCCCGATCAAAAGATCCAGCTCGTCGCGATAACTGGCGCGGCCCTGATCCCCGCCCACCAGCACCAGAACGGGCAGCTTCAGATTATCCGCCTTCATTCTTGCCAGCGCCTTCAGCGCAACCATCTGGCCCTTCCACCGGGTCAGGCGGGCTGGCAAAACCACGATCGGTCGCTGTTCCGGCAAATTCCATTCTGTCGCCAGCGCCTTGGCGCGCGCCTTCACAGCCGGCGTCACATGGAAACGATCGACATCAACGCCTCTTGGAATGACAGTAATCGCCTCCGCGGACAGCCCATGCTCGGCCACGATATAATCGCGAATGAAGTTGGAATTCGCGATCACACGGTCGCCTCGCGCCATCACTGAATTATAGAACCGCTTCAGCAAGGATTTCGCATTATATGTGCCGTGATACGTGGTCACGAATTTGACCCCGGCAGACCGCGCGGCGCGCAAGGCACTCCAGGCCGGCGCCCGCGACCGGGCGTGGACAATATCGACGCCGCTTGTCTGGATCAGACGCTTGAGACGCGACACATTCGAGAGGGCAGTGAAAATATTCTTGGTCGCCATCGGCAATCGGATCAATTCGCCGCCGACAGCGGCAAGTTCGGCTTCCATCGAGCCGCCTTCACTGGCCACCAGCGCGCCATGTCCAGCACGCACGAGCGCGTCTGCAATCTCGATCGTGGTGCGTTCGGCGCCGCCGGTTTCAAGACCGGGAATGACTTGCAGCACCTTCATCGAAATTGTGATCTCCAGCCTTGGAACTTGACCCTCGCCGCCAATGTGCGGGAAAGGGAAGCATCTTCTTCCACAGGACATAAGCCATGACAAACACTCCGGCCATCCGTTTTCTTGAACGCGCCGATGGCGAACAGATCGCCTATGTCCGGCGCAAGGGGCATTCCGGCAAGGCAGGCCTGGTCTGGCTGGGCGGGTTCAAGTCCGACATGGATGGGACAAAGGCACTCGCGCTCGACGCATGGGCAGAGACAACCGGGCGCAGTTTTCTGCGCTTTGACTATTTTGGCCATGGCGCCTCCTCAGGCGATTTCGAGGACGGCACGATCGGCCGCTGGCGCGACGATGCCCTTGCTGTTCTGGATGATTTGACGACCGGCCCGCAAATTCTGGTGGGCTCCTCCATGGGCGGCTGGATCAGCCTCCTAGCGGCAAGGGAGCGCGCGCATCGTCTCGCCGGACTGCTGCTTATTGCACCCGCGCCGGATTTCACCTCGAAACTGATGTGGCCGGGCTTTTCCGAAGAGATCCGCCGAACGATATTGACAAAAGGCAAGTTTGAAGAGCCATCGCCCTATGATGACGAGGTTTTCATCGTCACCCGAAAACTGATCGAAGAGGGCAGGAACTGGTCAGTACTCGACGCGCCCGTCCCGTTCGATGGTCCCGTCCGCATTCTTCAGGGCCAGCTTGATGACAGCGTGCCGTGGCAGCATGCCCGTAAATGCATGGATGTTCTCACCAGTGACGACATTGTCTTCACCCTCATCAAGAACGGCGATCACCGCCTGTCTTCCGGACCGGAACTCGCCCGCCTGATTTCGGCGGCTGAAGGCCTCGCCGCTCAGATCGAGGCGGCATAAATTGCGCGTAGCCCGTCCCGATAGTTCGGATATTTCAATGCCCAGCCCAGCGTATTCTGTGTGACCTCGCTGCTGACCCGTCGCGACGCCGCATAGAAACTGCGCAGCATCGGGCTCATCTCCGCACTTCCAAAATCTTCCAGCGGCGGCGGATCAACGCCCAGTAATTGCGCGGCAAACGCCACGGTTTCGGCCTGCGATGACGGTTCGGCATCGGCCAGATTGAAGGGCCCGGTGACATCCGGGCGCGCCATCGACGCCATCAGCGCCGTCGCAATATCATCGACATGGATGCGCGAGAACACGTGGTCGGCCTTGATAATGCGCCGCGCAGTCCCGTCACGCACCCGCTCCAGCGCCGAGTGCCCCGGACCATAAATTCCCGCAAGCCGGAAAATCCACACGCAGTCCGATAAGACCTGCCAACCCTGCTCGGCCGCCAATCTTCGCCGCGATCTATCGTCAATCGGGTTGGGCGGTGTGGTTTCATCCACCCAGCCGCCGCCTGCATCACCATAAACGCCCGTCGTCGAAAGATAGCCCAGCCAGTCCAGACGCGGCAGATCGGCAGACCTGTCCATCATCGCAAGAAAAGGGTCGCCGTTTTCACCCGGCGGCGCAGAAACCAGAATATGGGTCGACGCCGCCATCGCATCACCCAGCGCTTTTACGTCGGGATTCACCAGTGGCCGAATGCCCGCCGCGTCCAGTTTAACGGCTTTTTCGGGCGAGCGCGTGGTGCCGATCACGTCAAATCCCTGCGCGATCAACAGCGGGGCCGTGGCTTTTGCGACATAGCCGCAGCCCAATAACAAGGCAGAACGGGTGTGAAACATGGACGTCAATCTAGCCCCCGACTATGCTGGCTCCAATGGGCATTTGGGAGCTCCTGACATGAAGCGTCTTCTTTTTGCAGCTGCGGCGAGCGTGGCTTTCGGATCTGTGGCTGTTGCGCAAGCGCGCGATCATGCCCGCTACGAAGCCTGTCTCAATGGCATCGAAGCCAATGCCGATGCGGCTTACGAAGAGGCATTGGCCTGGCGCTATGAAGGCGGCGGCTGGCCCGCGCGTCACTGTGTGGCACGGGCGCTGATTGCGCTTGGTGAGGAAGAAGAAGGCGCGTTTCGTCTGCAAGCGCTGGCCGAGGCCCCCGATGGCGGCCCCACCACCATGAAAGTGGTCTATCTCGCCGAAGCCGGCGAAGCCTGGATGAATGCCGGACACCCGTCCGAGGCGCGCCGCGTCTATGCCCGCGCCGTGGAAATGTCGCCGCAATCCGGCCCACTCTGGCTTGGCCGGGCACGCGCCGCAGCCGAATTGGGCGAATGGGCGGCCGTTGAGGCCGACGCCGCGCAGGCTATCTCCCATGAACCGCAAAATTTCGACGCCTGGCGCACGCGCGCAGAAGCGCGTCTGGAACTGGGTGATCTCAATGCCGCTGAAGCGGATATGAGCCGCGCCCTGCAACTCGCCGGTTCAGACGAGGAGGCCGTGGCTGTCCTGCTGATCCGTGGCCGTATTAACGAGGCCCGCCGGACGGGCGGTTAGCCTTCACATCAATTTCAAGATTGATGCGCTAACCAGCAAGCAGACGCCCAATACATCTATCCAGATGATCGTGCGAAGCGCCGTATTATATCCGCCGCTTAATACAGCCAGCGCGATATAGGAGAACATTGCCGCCAAACCCATGAGTATGCCGGCAAAGTGCAGACTTTCCTGGAATGCTGCGAACAACATGAAACCACCGACGACGCCAAACAGGGCCGCGCGATGACGCATCAATATGGCGAGATCGACGCCTTCGATGGGTGTTTGATACATGCGAACGATCTGGCCTCGGGACAAAAGTCCGATCACCGGCGCGAAATTTATAAGCCCTGCGCCAATGATCAGAATTCTAACGGCCAGATCGGCCATCTAGTGCTCGACTGCGGGATCGTCGTCCTCATCGTCGTTTTCGGCCGCTTCCAGCGTGGCATCGATCCACGCTTCGGTGCGGTCTTCCAGATAGCCCAGCGGCACAGCGCCTTCCGACAATAATTCGTCGTGGAAATCGCGAATGTCGAAATGCGCGCCGAGACGATCTTCGGCGCGGCTGCGCAAATCCCGCATCAGCATTTCACCGGTCTTGTAGGCCAGCGCCTGTCCCGGCCAGGAAATATAGCGCGAGACTTCGGTATTGATGTTGTGCGGTGCGAGCGCCGAGTTCTCGAGGAAGCAGGCTTCGGCCTGTTCACGCGTCCAGCCCATATAATGAATCCCGGTATCGACCACGAGGCGGCAGGCGCGCCACATCTCGTAGGTCAGACGGCCGAACTGGTCATAAGGCGTTGTATACATGCCCATTTCCTCGGCCAGAAACTCGGTATAGAGCCCCCATCCTTCGCCAAAGGCGGTGATATAGGTATTGCGACGAAACTCCGGCACATTCTCCAGCTCTTGCGCCAGCGCACCCTGATGGTGGTGGCCGGGCACGGCTTCATGCACGGTCAGGGCGGGCAGATTGTAGAGCGGTCGCTGAGAGAGATTATAGGTGTTGACCATATATCCACCGGCAACCCCGTTCTCCAGCGATCCCGGCCAGTAGCGACCCGTTGTATAGGTTGGCGCCATCGACGCCGGCACCGGACGCACCCCGTAGGACAGGCGCGGCAGGCGGCCAAAGAAACGCGGCATGGCGTCATCGGCGCGCTTGGCGAGCCAGGACGCATACATCATCAATTCCTGTTCGGTTTCGGCATAGAATTGCGGGTCGGTACGCAGGAAATGCAGGAAGTCGGCAAAAGAGCCCTCAAATTCGACCTCCTCGATAATCTCCTCCATCAGACCGCGAATGCGGGCGACTTCGGCAAGGCCGCGCTGATGTACTTCTTCGGGCGAGGTATCCAGCGTCGTGTGATAGCGCACCAGTGCCTGATATTGCTCGCGGCCATTCGGCACGGTGGACAGGCCCAGCTCGGTGCGCGCCGCCGGCACATATTCTTCGTCCATAAAGTTCAGCAAGTCCTGATAGGCGGGCAGAGCGTGGGTTTCGATGGCGGTGGTCGCATCGGCCAGAAGGCGCGCGCGGTCGGCTTCCGACACGGTTTGCGGCAGCGCCTGGATCGGCCCGAGAAGGCCGCTATCCGCGACACTCATCGCCGCAATGGACGCGATCTGGTCACGCACGCCGCCGATAATATTGGCCGGCTGGGTATAGCCATTCTCGATACCCTGACGCATCCAGTAGACATTCTCGTCCAGATAGCGCGGCAGGTCTTCGAGTCGTGAAATCCAGTTTTCCGCCTCTTCCACGGTCGACGGGCGGGTCGAGGACGCCACATAGAAAGGTGTCGAGAAGAAGCCGCTATCATTGGAAAATGGCGCGCGCTGCATGTCGTATTGCGCCAGTTCCACGCGGAAACGCAGAATGTAATCCAGCGTCGCGAAATTGACGATCTGATCGTCGGGCAGATTGTCTTCCTCAAGGGCAGCCAGCCGTTCAAGGAAAGCCGCATCGGCGGCGCGGCCTTCGGCATAGCGCTCCGGTGACAAATCACCCCAGCGCCCCGCCGCATCCGGGTTTTCATCCGGATCATCGCGCGATTCATGCGCCTGGAATTCCTCGATCAGCGTCTCGAAATCCTCGGCATCATCTGCAAAAACGGGCGCCGAAAACAGAAGGCCTGAAATCAGAATGGCACGCAGCATATTGTCTCTCCCCGAACAGGTTTGAACGGGAGACTAGACCAGATTTTCCAGATGTCAGCCCTGAGGGTCAGGGCCTGCTATTTAGTCGCGCTTCAGATCTTCCGGGCGCAGCGCCAGGCGTTTGATGATCTGCTTGTCGATGAATTTTTCCGGCAACAGGCGTGGCATCGTCCAGTTTTCAAAGCGCTGTGGCACTTCCGCATAACGGTTTTTCGGATTTGCCGCAGTCAGGCAATGGTGCACGCGCGCCCCGATCTGACGCGGCGGCAGGCCTTTCGGGCCACGATCCAGCATCCATTTCAGCACCCGCTCCATGGATTTGATGTAATCCGTGTCGCGATATTTTTCGAGCTCCTCGGCATCATCCGCCTTGTCCCAGATCGGCGTCGCCACCGCGCCCGGTCCGATGATGTGAACGCCAATGCCATAGAGCGCCAATTCCTTGCGCAAGGATTTCGACAAGCCTTCCAGCGCATGTTTCGATGCCGCATAGGGGCCCACAAAAGGCATGCCCATCTTGCCCGCCACCGACGACATCATCACCACCCGGCCCGGCGTGCCGGAAAGCGTCTTGTCTACGCCCAGAAGCGGCCCGAAGGCCTGCACCGTGCGCACCACACCGGTGACATTAATGTCCATCTGCCGCTGAAAATCCTCGACATCGAGATGCAGGATCGGCCCGGTCACTGCGACGCCGGCATTACAAACCAGACCTTGCAGCGTCTTGCCGCCCAGCGCCGCGCGCACGTTTTCGCCGGCCGCCTGCATGGAGGCCGAGTCGGTCACTTCCATCTTCAAGGGTGAAACACTGTCACCGAACTCCTGGCTCAACCGCGCCCCATCCTCATCCTTGCGCACGCCGGCAAAGACGTGAAAGCCGTTCTCGATCAGGACTTGCGTCGTCGCATGACCGATCCCGGTCGACGCGCCGGTCACAACGGCAGCAGGTTTCGTGATGATGGTCATGGCGCGGGGCTCCTCAAATCCAAGTCTCTGGTGAACAATACGCCGACAACGCGGTCAAGGATTGCTTTTGACCTGCGCGCCGGACAGGCTAATTTGAAATCAACGCTTTGGGAGGGGCCATCATGATCATGCGTTCGTTTGCACTCGCCATCAGTCTGACACTCACCGGCACGGCATTGGCACAAGAGCGACAGGCGCTGGTTGGCGGCACGCTGCTGGACGGCAATGGGGGCCCGCCCGTCTATAACTCCGTCATCCTGGTCGAGGATGATCGCATCACTGCCGTCGGCAATCAGGATTCGCTTTCCGTGCCGGACGGATACGAGATCATCTCCACCGAGGGCATGACCGTCCTGCCGGGTCTTTGGGAAATGCATGCCCATCTGATGCTGACCGGTCATGCCGATTATGCCCA
>Ga0316204_10004194_pt1 | contig 26540 bp, 19 predicted proteins | sample 6monrhotite_MG_2_FD_205661 | JGI IMG/M metagenome (GOLD analysis project Ga0316204, IMG submission 205661) | Microbial mat bacterial communities from mineral coupon in-situ incubated in ocean water Damariscotta River, Maine, United States -... | ecosystem: Environmental > Aquatic > Marine >...
GACCTTGAACTTGCAGCTGAGTGGAATAATAATCTTAATGGCCTAGAGCGACCAGATGAGAGTTACCGAGCCATGCTTCGTCTAGACTATAATTTATATGGTGGCGGGAATGACGAGTCTAGTCGTCTTAAAAACCTGCAGTTAGTCACGTCTCAAAAAGAGTCATTTAATGAACAACAACGTGCTGTCGTTGAGAAGATCCGTCTGGCTTATGTTGCTGAGCGTATTCTTGCCAATCAGATAAAATGTCTCAAGGTACATACCAAACAGACCCATCAAACTGTTGAATCTTATGCTAAAGAGTATCAACTTGGCCGACGTACCCTGCTTGACCTGCTTAACACTGAGCTTGAGTATAACAATGCGCAACAAGCCGTTGAAAATGCTCTATTTGATCGTCATATCGCACGCTATAGAATCTTAGAAAGCACAGGGGTACTTCCACTTGTACTAAAAAACTCTGTAGCACAGCGTGTTGATGCCGGTGAGGTTGACAATATAGTCGCAGCACAAGAGAACAGTGACATAGATCTGCTTGGTGAGACAGATGAGTTTATCAATACAAACGCAATCTGTGAGGACTTAGACACTCCTTCAGAAGTAAGTCTCTTGGACAATGCGAAAGCACTGAACGCATCTGTGAAGTAAGTGAGAAACAATGCTGAAGTATACTGATCCGTTATTAAAATGCTTGGTGATCTTCACCAAGCTTTATAATCGGCCTTTTACTGCTGAAGCACTTATCGCAGGCTTGCCTATAAAAGAGGGGTACTCTACCCCTGAACTCTTTACTCTACATCATTCAAAAGCAAACTTTTCCAGAGCAGCTAAGCATGCGGGCTTTGCTTCAAGACTTCTGAGACGGGAGATTGAAGAGATCTCGCCAATGGTGCTTCCATGTATTTTGGTTCTTAAGAACAAGGGTGCCTGTATTTTATTGGAAATTGATTCCGTAAAATATCGCTATAAGGTGATCATGCCTGAAGTCCCCGATGGTGAAGAGTGGATAGATACAGCCACCTTAAAAGATCAATACTTGGGATATAGTTTTTTTCTTAAACCAAAAAGAGAAAAGAACTTCTCGCTTCAGCCAATGAAGCTTAAAAAGAACGCACATTGGTTCTGGGGAACACTCGCTAAATCAGCCTCTGTCTATTCAGACGTTCTGATTGCATCCATACTGATTAACCTTTTTGTCCTCGCCACGCCTCTATTCACCATGAATGTCTATGACAGAGTCGTTCCAAACGGAGCAGTAGAGACAATGTGGGTATTGGCGATCGGTATTTTATCCGTACATATTTTTGATATGATCTTAAAACTGATGCGGACATACTTCTTAGAAAATTCTGGGAAAAAAAGTGACGTAATCATGTCTTCTATACTCTTTAGCAAGGTGATGAACCTTAAAATGGAAGCACGTCCAAAGTCTGTCGGATCCTTTGCCAATAACCTTAAAGAGTTTGACTCGATTCGTAACTTTATCACCGCTTCAACCATTTCAACACTAATCGACATGCCTTTTATCGCTCTTTTTCTGGCTGTCACCTATTACATTGCAGGATGGATCGTCATTGTTCCTATTGTGGTCATTCACCTGATCATCTTTTACAGTATCATTATCAAAAGGCCCTTGCAAAGAAGTATCGAAAGCACCTATGAGGCGGCAGCATATAAAAATTCTATCTTAATTGAGAGTCTCAATAATCTAGAGACTATCAAAACGATGGGTGCCACCGGACATGCTCAATATAAATGGGAAGAAGCAACGGGAGAGATCGCAAAAAAAGGGCTTCGCTCAAAAACGCTTTCTGCTTCTATCTCCACTGTCACAACCTTATTGATCCAGATAAACACCGTTGCCGTGTTGGTTGTTGGTGTCTACATGATTGCACAGATGGAGTTAAGTATGGGTGGTCTTATTGCTACCGTTATTCTTGCCTCAAGAGCTATTGCACCTTTAGGACAGGTTGCAGCTCTTTTATCTAACTATGAACAGATGAAAACAGCCTACCACTCCTTAAACGAGATCATGAATATGCCTGTTGAAAGACCGGCAAAAAAAAGTTATGTCCAGCATCCAAAGATCATTGGTAAGATCGAGTTTAGAAACGTCTCTTTCAATTATCCTGGAGATGATAAAGAAGTACTCAAAAACGTCTCTTTTATCATACATCCAGGAGAAAGAACTGCTATCATCGGACGCGTGGGATCAGGTAAGACAACGATTGAAAAGCTTTTGCTGGGCCTGTATCAACCAACCAAAGGATCTATCTTCATTGATAACATTGATATCAACCAGATCGATCCGGCTGAACTTAGAAAAAACATCTCTTACGTCCCCCAAGATGTATTTTTACTTCGCGGAACTCTACGCGACAATATTGTCTTTAAAATGCCAGATGCCAGTGATGAAGAGATCTTGGCTGCAGCACACATCGGAACGGTTGACCAGTTTGTCAACTCTCATCCAAGAGGATACGATATGCCTATTGATGAGCAAGGATCGAGTCTTTCCGGTGGGCAAAAACAGAGTGTTGCCATTGCACGGGCATTCATTCACCCTACTCCTATCATCGTCTTGGATGAACCGAGTAATGCCATGGACTCAACTACTGAGTCGTTGTTGATCTCACGTCTACAAAAAAAGACACATGGTGTATCAACACTTGTTGTTACCCATAAAAACACTCTCCTGACACTGGCTGAACGCATTATCCTTCTTAATGATGGTGTCATTGTAAAAGACGGAAAAAAATCTGAAGTGATTAAAGCTCTTCAACAAGGAGATCAGGAATGAGATACTCTGAAGATGATCTCCGTTATATGGATTCACTCTCTGCTGCTGTTGTTGAAAGATCCAACACGCGATCTAAAGTACTTCTTTGGATTGTATTTCTTTTGATTGTCTGGGCCCTGGTATGGGCTAAATACGCTTATATTGATGAGCTTACACGCGGGGAAGGTAGAGTGATCCCCTCAAAAAAAGTACAGGTCGTTCAAAACCTTGAAGGTGGGATCATATCTGATATCATGGTAGTTGAAGGTGAAGCAGTAGAGAAAGACCAGGTTCTTGTTAAGATCGATGACACCAAGTTTGCATCCTCCTATGAAGAGAACCACCTTCGTATTTTAGAGTTAAAAGCAAAAATGATCCGTCTTAATGCAGAGGCAGAAGGAAAGCCCTTCTCTGTCGATAAAAAGTTATATATAAAAATTCCTTCTTTATTTGAACATGAAAAGAGTCTATACCTGACCAATAAACGCCAACTACAAGAACAGATCAATATCCTTAGAGAACAGGTTAAACAGAGGAGCCAGGAGCTTACCGAAGCAAAGGCAAAGCAGAATCAATTAAAGCTCGCTTACGAACTTATCAAAGAGGAAGTCAAGATCACAAAACCACTTGTTAAAAATGGCGTCGTATCTCAGGTAGAGTACCTGCAACTTTCCCGTCAAGCCAATGCAATGGAAGGTGATTTTATTGCTGCCACTCTCTCAATTCCCCGTATTTCATCCACCATTGAAGAGGCTAAAAAGAAGATCAAAGAAGCCAGACTCGAGTTTCAAAACCATGCCAAAGAAGAGCTAAATAAAGTCAGTGCCGAGGCTTCACGTATCACAGAGTCTGCCGGAGCTATTGAGGATCAGGTCGATCGAACTCATGTCCGTTCACCTGTAAAAGGAATTATCAAGCAACTTCTTATCTCAACAATTGGAGGAGTCGTTCAGCCAGGGATGGAGATCCTTGAGATCGTTCCTATGCAAGACAACCTACTCATTGAGACGAAGATAAAACCCTCAGACATTGCCTACTTGTACCCCGGACAAAAAGCCATTGTCAAGTTTACCGCTTACGACTTCTCCATCTATGGTGGAATTGAAGGAAAGGTCACCCAGATCTCGGCTGACACTATTATTGATGATGAGGGAAACAGTTTTTATGAAGTCCTGATAAAAACGGATAAGAACTATCTTGAAAAACAAGGTAAAAAACACGAGATCATGATAGGTATGGTTGCCAATGTTGATATTATCACAGGCAAGAAAACCATCATGGAGTATCTATTAAAGCCAATTATAAAAGCACATCAAAGTGCCCTAAGGGAGAGATAATGATCCAGGTATACACACACTTTCTTCCTTTACTTGAGCGTCTAAAAGCGCTTTATCAAAACATAGATATCAAGAAAAAAATAGAAGATTTAGATCTCAGCAGTGTTATTGTTACTGAACCGAGATCGGCACTAAAGCTTTTGCGTCAGACGCCTGAACTTAAGATAATGGTGCTTAGTGATGAACCATCTTTTGCAGAGGGGCACCTCCTTCTGTACAAGGGTATCAAAGGGTATGGGAACACTTATATTCACCAAACACATCTTGATGAAGCCATTGAGATTATAAATAGCGGAGGGATGTGGTTGCATCCAACTTTTATTCAAGAACTTATCGAACACTCTTTTGCACATCTTGATTCAAAAGATGAGATTTTGGACAAGTTGACACTTCGTGAGCAAGAGACTGCCCTGTTGATTTCGCAAGGCAAGACAAACAAAGAGATCGCTATTGAGCTAAAGATAACCGAGCGTACTGCCAAAGCACATGTCAGTTCAATCTTTGAAAAGACAGGGGTTAATGACCGACTTGCACTGGCTATTATTTTAAGATGAACAACACACCTTTGAAAGCAGCCTGAATGAAGTGCGCTATGGGGATGAGTTTATTGCTATTCTCTATCTCTATACATGGCTTTACCCATGGAGCAGCCTCTGAAGAGATCATCCAAAAAGCTGAAAACAAGTACGGCGGGTTTGTACGTAATCGTCTTCAAGCCTACAATCAACTTCTTGAGTCAGCCAAAGACTCAACCGAAGCTAAAAAACTTCAAATGGTCAATGACTTTTTCAATAATGTTCCTTATATGAGTGATCAAAAAAATTGGTCCCAAAAAGATTATTGGGCGACGCCCTGGGAGTTTTTAGCTCGAGACAAGGGCGACTGTGAGGACTATGTCATAGCTAAATTTTTTACCTTAAAAAGTCTTGGTATTGATTCAAAAAAGCTCTTTATGACTTATGTAAAATCAAGTCGTTTTGATCTATCACACATGGTACTTTCGTACTTTGAAAGCCCTGATGCTGATCCTTTAATCTTGGACAACACCAACTTCAAGATCTTTCCTGCTTCCAAAAGAAGTGATCTCACCCCGATCTATATCTTCAACGGTGACTCCCTCTATTTGGCAAGAAAAAGATCTAAAAAAATCAAAATCAATACAAAGACCCATAAAAAATGGGATACGCTTATAAAGCACATGAAAAGGAACAAACTATGACTCTCTTCAAACAGATCTCTATTATTATGTCTATTTTTCTTCTTGTTGTTATCGCATCAGTGATGATAATTGACTTTCGATCAACGACAAAATACGCTCAAGAAGAGCTCTATTCAAATGCCCAAAACACGACAGCATCACTTAGTCTCTCTTTGGCTAATGCCAAGGGGGATGTTCCCACCATGTCAATTATGATCAATGCAGTATTTGACAGTGGTTATTATAAAGAGATTATCCTTAGTGACAGAGAGGGAAATGAACTTTACAGCCGTCGTAAAGAAGCTTATGAAAGCCTTGTCCCAGAGTGGTTCTTAAACCTCTATCAATTAGATATACAAAGTGCTTCTGCCCATGTCTCTTCTGGATGGAAACCCGTTGGTATCTTGGAGGTAACTGTACTTGAAGAGAGTGCCTACGTCAAACTTTATGATAGTTTTACAGAACTGATCAAGACCTTTATCTTTATCTCTGTGATTACTTCCGCACTTTTATATCTGCTCTTACGTCTACTCTTAAATTCATTGAGAAAGGTTAAGATGCAGGCTGAAGCTGTTGGTAAGAACAATTTTATCCTCAACGAAGAGATCCCCTATACAACAGAATTTAAAGAAGTAACCCTTTCAATGAACAAGATGGTCTCTACTGTCAAACATATTTTTGAGCAAGAGGCTGAGGCCATAAAAAATTATCACAAACTTCTCTATACAGATCCACTAAGCGGATTTAAAAATCGAAAATATTTTGAACTGAAACTTAGAAACTTACTTCATAGTGATGATATCAATTCAAAAGGGGTTTTATTAACAATATTTTTTGAAGGGCTTGTAAAGGCAAATAAAGTACTTGGTCATGATAAGGTGGACACCCTGATAAAAAACTTTTCAGAGATGATAATAAAAACACTCTCTCTTCATATTCAGACGATACAAGCACGGCTTGATGGAACAAAGTTCACCATAATCTTTCCTTCACTGTGCAGCAATGATATAAAAAATATCGCAGATATACTCCTTGAAAAATGTATGAGTGAGATTCAAGCCAAAGGGCTTGACAACCAAGAGTTTTGTGTCAAATTAAGTATCATTGAGTACAGCGGTGAGGATACATTCAGCGGACTTACCGATAAAATAGAAAAAACGATCTCACAGACTCAAGCAAATTCTATCTCTATTTCTGATACTCTCAATTCAACTATAAATATTCAAGATAAAAAGATACTAATTAAAGACATGCTGGAAAAAGAGAAGGTATCTCTAAAACTGCAGTCCGTCTTTGATCAAGAGATGAAGGTCTATCACAATGAGGCCTATGTGCGATTAATAGATGAAGAAGGAGAGATGATACCCGCTGCTGACTTTATGCCTGTAATTCATCAGATGAGCTTAGATACACAGCTTGACCGCCAGATCATCACATATGCAATCAAGCATACACAGCAGGATCATCCAAACCTTGCATTAAATATTTCCTTATCTTTTATCAAAGATGCACAGAGCCTTCTCTGGTTGAAAAAAACATTCCGTTCTTTCAATCAAACATTAAGCTTTGAGCTTTCTAATCATGATCTGCTCACTTCAATTGATGCAGCTATCACATTTGCAAAAAGTATTCAAGACAGTGGTCACTCTTTTGGAATAGACAGATTTACCATAGATGAGAGCAACCTGCATTATCTACAAGCCTTGAAACCCTCTTATATTAAGATAGACTCACACTATCTGTACGACATGCTTTGTAATCAGTCCGGCGTTCAGAACAACGCTCTGCAGATCATGACTCATTCACTGGGCATAACAATAATTGCAACATCTATTGAAGACGAAGAGCTCAAAGATGCTCTCGTCAAAACGGGGATCACACACTTTCAGGGAGACTTACTTTCTAAGCCTCAGATGCTTTAAGACTCTGCGATAATAACATCAATGTTTTCATCAATTTGCAGGGTCACGGTTGCATCACTCGTATTGGTATATACGGTATAACTACCATTTGAACCACTCTCTGTCCAGTCAGATGTCAATCCGACACTGTCGTTACTATCACCCTCAATCGTTAAGATATTATCTTCATCACTCATATCAACAACATCTTCCATGCTTAAGTTACTCAAGTCACTTCCTGCAACAGCACTTAGATCAATCGTCTCGATATTTGAGATATTATCAACGCTGTTAAAATCTATACTTTCACCTTCTACAAGAAGCGTGTCTGTACCACTTCCTCCATCCATACTAGAGGCAGCCTCGTTATAGACGATGGTATCATCTCCACCTTTTGCTTCAATCACACTGGAGTCAGCAGTCGCTTCAAGGAAATCTGTTCCATCTGTACCATATATACTGGTATCAAGAGTACCTCCCAAAATCGACAGTGCTGAGTCTCCTCCATCAACCGTTGTAGCCTCTATCGTCGGTGTATAGTCTTCTGGAAGCTCCGTTGGTATCGTTAACATCACATCTATACTGTCACTAAGTTCAACTGTCCAAGTTCCATCGCCATTATCCACTACATCACCACTTAATACAGCTCCATCAGGAAGTGCACTTAAGGTAACATTCGTCACTTCATCGCTTCCATCCATATCAAACATTTCGTTGTCGATGACTACAGGGTAACTGTAATTGACACCAGAAACATCAAGATCATTTGTTACATTGATGAGAGAAAAACCTTCATTTCCCCCATCAGAAGAGACTAAGGTGGTTAATGAGAATGTACCAAAAGGGACATCACTTGTAAGCACTAGAAAATCCGAAGCATTCCCCGTACTCTCTGTCTCAAAATCTGCCATCTCTACACTCTCACCATTGAATGTTGTGACGATATCTGATGTAGCATCTGCTTTATAAAAGGTCCAGACACTTTCATCTCCATTAATATCGCTCACCCTTACTTCAATCTGCTCACCGACAATATTGCTAACCTCCAGGGCAAGCGCTGTCACATAACCAGAGTCTAAATTAACATCAAGCACCTCATTGGTATTGATCTCATTTTGATCTTTTGGTTGAGCGCTTCCGTTGTCGATCCCGACAATACTTCCCTGACCATTACTGTTAGGGTGATTCATAAAAATCACAGCATCAGGCGTTGAAGTTGAGAAGCTAAAGTCATCAAGATCAGCCCGTGCATCAACAATGATCGGATCACCAACATCTATATGAAGGTCCGTGATAACATCTGCCACCGGATTAACAACTATCGTAACACTGGCAACACTTGTTTGTGCACCGTTACCTTGTTGTATCTCATACGTGAATGTGTCTGTACCGTTAAAGTTTTCGTTAGGAGTATAGGTAAAGCTTCCATCACTATTCATCTCTACTGTACCATTGGCCGGCAAGCTCTCTAGACTATAGACTGCATTATCTGCATTGACCACGGTATCATTTGAACTGACCACTGCATTCAAGGTACCATCTTCATCCATCACAAAACTGTCGTCTACAGCATCCAAACGGCCATTCCCGCCACCGGTGTCATCGTCATCACCGGTGTCATCATCATCGCCGGTTCCATCGTCATCGCCGGTTCCATCATCATCACCGGTTCCATCGTCGTCACCAGTTCCATCATCATCACCAGTTCCATCATCATCACCAGTTCCATCATCATCACCAGTTCCATCATCATCACCAGTTCCATCATCATCACCGGTTCCATCATCATCACCGGTTCCATCGTCATCACCAGTTCCATCATCATCACCAGTTCCATCATCGTCACCGGTTCCATCATCGTCACCGGTTCCATCATCGTCACCGGTTCCATCATCGTCACCGGTTCCATCATCGTCACCGGTTCCATCATCGTCACCAATTCCATCGGTGGCACCTACTGCTCCCACTTCATCATCAGAATCAACGAGCCCTCCAGCTTGAGCACCTAGCCCGACAACTCCCGACTCAGGACTTGCTTCTGCAAACCCTTCATTTTCACCCCTACCTAAATACGCATCACCTATCGATCCCGAACCTCCAAGAGCTTCGTCACCCGCTGCTGTATCAAGGTCGTCCGCATTTGCAGCAATACTACTATCAAGCAGTATTGACCTCCCCGGTCCTATTTCCAGACTATTGGCATCATTTAACGTCACCTTAGCAGAAGCATTCTCCGCAGTGATCAGTTTGTCATTTAAAAAGAGCTCATCACCCTCTTTTGCTGCCAATCTCTCACCCTCTCTTTCTATATAAACCTCACCCAACTTGTAAGCTATAAAACCTATCATCGTCGCTAACAAGACCGCCGCTTTTTTTCTATTATTGTTATTTTCTTGAGATTTCATAACATCCTCCTCAGGATTCTTAATTGGAATTCTTATATTGTCAGTATAAATCAATTTCATTAGAAAAGTCTATTGGCAATTGGTACATAAAAAACACACCTTCGCTCATTGACAAGACTATTCATAAGCTCTCTATCTCCACTGCAAGCGTTCTAAACTAATTTATACAACTTATTTTCTACTTATCAATTATGACAAAATATCTTTTTAAAACTAAGATAAGACAGAGTAAAAGCTCTATATATTTTGGGACTTATGCGTATAAATAAAACAAATATATTAAAAAATTTCAATAATCCTTAAATTTATGCTTTAAAAAATGCTAAAATAGACCATGCAAATAGTGAAGTTACTTTTTTTATCTTTTTTAGTTACAAATATCTTTGCCTTTAATGAGGGACCTATTACGGATAAGGTCATGAAAAAAGCGGAACGAAAATACGGTGGCTTGATCGTCGGCCGTTTTCTAGAGTATAATAAACTGCTGGCCCAAGCGGAACATGTGACCCTTCGTAATAAGCTCGTCTTAGTCAATGAATTTTTCAATAAAATTCCCTATAAAAGTGATATTAAAAACTGGAAACAAGAAGATTACTGGGCGACACCCCTTGAACTTTTAGCTCGTAACAAGGGGGATTCCGAAGACTATGTCATTGCAAAATATTTTGCGCTTAAAACCCTTGGCTTTGATACAAAAAAACTTTACTTTACCTATGTTAACTCAACTAAGTTCAATCGACCGCATATGGTTTTATCCTATTTTGAAACCCCTTCAGCAGAGCCTTTCATCCTTGATAATATGGAAAAAGAGATCTCAAGTGCGTCTGATAGAGAAGATTTAAGCCCTGTATATAACTTCAACCCCAACATCACAAAAGATGCGAATAATAAAAAACTCCAACAAAGTACCCATAAAAAATGGGAAAAGCTTTATAAACGTGTCAAAAGGAATAAATTATGAGTCTGTTTAAACAAATTACGCTAATCATGTCACTTTTTTTAGCTTTTATCTTTGTTAGCGTTATCTACTTTAACTTTCAATCGGCAAAACAGTATGCTCAAGAAGAGATGTCAAATAATGCGCAAAACACGGCTACCTACCTAAGCCTTTCTTTGGCCGGTGCGCAAGGTAATGTGGCAAAGATGTCTACCATCATCAATGCGATCTATGACAGTGGGTATTTTCAACAGATCATTTTAACAGACACACAGGAAAAAGTCTTATACCAAAGAAATAAAGAAGAAGAAAAATCAGATGTTCCACAATGGTTTATGTCTTTATACGACTTTCAAACACCTCTTGCCAATGCCACTGTTTCTTCTGGCTGGAACCCTATAGGCAATATTCAAGTCATTCCTGTTCAAGACAGTGCACATGAGAAGTTATACAAAAACTTTATCAAGATGCTTCAAAGTTTTGCTCTGATCTCATTTGTATCCTTTTCTATCTTGTATGTCTCTCTTCATCTTATCCTCTCTTCTTTAGTCAAAGTGACCGAACAAGCTGAAGCGGTGAGTGCCAATAATTTTATCATCAATGAAAAGATCCCGGCAACATCAGAATTTAAAGAAGTGACTTTAGCCATGAATAAGATGGTACAGAAGGTAAAAACCATTTTTGAAAGAGAAGCCAACTCAGTCCAAGACTATCATAAACTTTTGTACACAGACACCCTGACAGGACTTTCTAACCGTCACTTTCTTGAACTTAAGCTCAATGACTATACCTCGTCTCAAGAAGCTGACGCAAATGGGTGTATTTTAACCGTATTTTTTGATGGGCTTATAGAAGCTAACAAGATCCTTGGTAATGCTAAGGTCGACGCCTTTATCCAAGACCTTGCACGTATTATTCAAGCACAAGCCAATACAAAAACACAGACATTGACTGCAAGAATGGATGGAACAAAAATCTGTATTGTCTTTCCGGAAACGAACAGTGATGAGATCAGTGAACTATGTGAAACAATACTTACTCTCTGTCTTGTTGGTCTTGAAAAATCTAGCCTACACGACAGTGAGACCTCTATCAAGCTTCTTTTATCGGATTATCATGCTAAAGACCGCGTTAATACCTTGCTGAGTACTATTCAAAAATCTCTTCAAGACGCACAAAAAAACAGTATTACCAATATATGTTTACAAGAAGCCTCGAATACTGATCTTGAAAGAGAGCTCATCGAGAACAGGATAAAAGAGCATTCAATTGCCCTTGCCCTGCAAGATGTTTTTGATGCACAAGGAAGTATATTACATTCTGAAGCCTACGTAAGGCTCTTTGATGAAGATAAAAACATGCATGAAGCGGGTTCATTTATTCCTCAGGTACACAAGATGAACCTTGATACCAAGCTTGATCAAAATGTTATTAATTACGCCCTTAAAGAGCCTAACCTTGACAATAGAGATATAGCAATCAACCTCTCTTTACGTTTTTTACAAAGTGAAGGAAGTATTGCATGGTTGAAAGAGCGTTTAGCAGGTATTCAAGGAGACAGAAAACTCAGTTTTGAGATTTCAAATCATAACATACTCAGCGCCCTAAATGAAGGACTTGATTTTTCGAATATACTGTCTCAAGCAGGTCACTACTTTGGTATTGACCGTTTTAGTATTGAAGAAGAGACAAACCTTAACTACCTACAGATGTTAAAACCACACTACCTTAAAATAGATGCCCTATACCTACAAGATATGTTGCAAGGTGAACAGGGTCAAACAAACAGCGCCCTGCAGATACTTATTGAAAGCCTTGATATTAAGATCATTGCCACTAATATAGAAGATGAAAAAGTGAAGACATATCTAGAGTCTGTGGGTATCAAATACTTCCAAGGAAGCTTTCTTTCCAAGCCAAAACTCGTTTAATTCCTAAACCTAACAGCCTGGCTTTTTTACACTCTACTTAAAGAAGGTGAAAAGGCTTTGGTACTGACTTGCACTGCATCTCCGACTTGATACGCCTGAGCCTCTTGTTCATCCAAAACGACTTCCACGATCTGTTGTCCGATCGCAACAACTGCGATATGAATGACATCCGCTTTGATAATATCAAGAAGCTCCCCTCTTAATGAAAACTTTTGAGAACCCTGTGTTTTTAAAAGTACCTCTTTGGGCGAAGAGTCTTCAGCCACCTTACCTTGCTCAAGCACGATGACTCTATTGGCCAAGCGATAGATCTCACTGGGATCATGAGAGACCATAATGGTCGTGGTGCCAAACTCTTTATGCAGACTCAAGATATCGTGCTGAAGCTTCGTTCGCATAAGTGGATCAAGGGCAGATAGAGGTTCGTCCATTAAAAGCAGTTGCGGACGGTTCATCATCGCTCGACAGAGTGAAACACGCTGTTTTTGACCACCGCTTAAACGCGTCACTAAACGATCTTTTAGCGCATACAGATCTGTCATCTCAAGTAAATGTTTCGAGAGTGCCCTGTCTTTACAGATATAAAGCAGGTTTTGTTCAACACTCATGTTTTCAAAAAGTGCATAGTCTTGAAATACAAAGCCTATCCCTCGTTTTTGAGTTGCCAATGTTTTCTTATCATCTTGCCAAGAGACACCATTAACTTCAATATGACCTTCTGCCTTTTCCAAGCCCGCTAAAATACGAAGCAGTGTCGTTTTACCGCTTCCACTTTTTCCACTTAAAGCAACAAATGAATGTTCTTCAATATTAATATCAACATCAAGGTCCATCTCTCCTTGACTTCCTTGAAGTGATTTACAGATCTTAATACTTAGCATTATCTTACACCTATGCGTTTGTTATGTCGCCTATTAAACAGTGACACACCCAAGAGTACGACGAAACTCAGTATAAGCATAATGGCACTGTAGACATGTGCTTGTGAGTAGTCCATCACCTCGACAAACTCATAAATCGCAACCGACGCGACCTTTGTCTCGCCCGGAATAGACCCGCCCACCATTAAAACTACACCAAACTCGCCAACGGTATGTGCAAAGGTGACTATCAAAGCGGTTAATACAGCTGGCTTGATATTTGGTATGGCCACACAGATAAGCGTTTGAAATCTGCTTTTACCCGCAATATAAGAGGCCTCAATCATATTTTTATTTAAAGACTCAAATCCCCCTTGTAAAGGCTGGACCATAAAAGGAAAAGAGTAAAAACAGCTGGCTATCACTAGTCCCGTAAAGTTAAAGACCAGTTTTATACCAAAGGTGTCTTCAAAAAAAGCGCCTATGGGAGAGTTGTGCGACAATGAAAAAAGAATGTAAAAGCCCAAAACTGAGGGAGGCAGTACAATAGGTAAGGAGGTAAAAGCCTCAACAAAAGGTTTACATCTGCAATCTGTTTGACTAAGCCACCAACTAATAGGCATGGCTATGATAAAAAGAATTAGTGTTGTGATACCGGCTAATTTAAAAGAGAGTAAAAAAGGCTCAAAGTCCAACAAAGAAAGATCCATTATAAAACCTCTACTATAGAAAGTTCACTTGACTTTATAAGTGCGACTATGCTTTCACCCGTGCGTAGCTGCATCCTTAAAGCCGAGTCACGGGTAATGATACTTTCCCAGACTTCTCCCGATACATTAAAACGGATACTGCAAAGTAATTCACCCAAATGTATACTTTCAATCTTTACTTCAAGCTGATTTGAAACACTTATCATCTCAATATTGTGTTTTGTTAAAGAGATATTAGTCGCCTTCGCACCGATAACAACCTGAGAACCTATGCAAAGATCTTCCTTAAGCTCAAGAGCCATCATCTTCATTAAGTAACCTGAGGCTTCAAAACTTACAATATTGATGCTGTCAACACTTTGGATATCTGTAATGGTCGCATTTATTTTATTCATTTGGTGATGTAGCCATATTTTTTAAATATCTTTTGACCTTGTTCACTAAGAACAAAGTCATAAAAATCTCCGTATTCAGTATTATCCTCACCATGTTTTAGTAAAACAATGCCTTGCTTAATAGGTGTATAAAGTCTTGAGTCTATACTCATCCAATGTACATTTTCTTTATAACTGTTCATAGCATTGCTATAAAGAGAAGACTTTGAGATAATGCCAATATCTGCAGCCGTAACCGCATAAAAAAGTGTCTGTGTAATAGACTCTGCATAAACCAGTTTAGACTTAACAGTTTCATAGACCTTTGACTTTTTCATTGCTTCTAAAGTAGCTTTTCCATAAGGAGCCGTTTTCGCATTGGCAACAGCTATTTTACCAATATCATTATCTTCTAAAAGAGCCATTCCTTTGGAAAGGTCACGCTTTTTTTTACTAAACAAGGCCAGTGTTCCTTGAGCGTATACCAAAGGTTTAGTGATCGCTATCTTATCAAGATAAAGAGATCGGGGGTATTTCATATTGGCGGACATAAAAAGTCCATAAGGAGCACCATTATTTATCTGAGCAGCAAGTTTTCCACTGCTTCCTAATGTAACTCGAACCTTAGTATCTGGATTACTTTTAGCAAATTTTACTTTTAATTCATCCATGACATAACTAACATTGGCTGCTACTGCAATATTGATCTCACCCGCCTGTAAGGACACTGCCATAAGTAATATCAATAAAATATTTTTCATACCATTCCTTAAAAAATAATATTTTATCGTTATATACTTAAATATACAACGATATTTTATATTATTGTATATCTAGCTTGTAAATGTAATGCATAAAATATTCTTGAAGACTATTATATAAAAAGAAATATCGTATGAGCAAGAAGAGAAAAAGACAAGCATAAACGAAAACACTAAGCCCATTAAAAGAACTTAAATCTATTATTTTCTATATAGTATAATACTCAAGAGAATTAAATATACAATTTTGTAGGAATAAATAATGAATAAGATAGTGTTACTGTTTCTACTCTTAGGTAGCCTTGCCAATGCAGAGGTCTTTGTAAGAGAATACACATATAATGCCAGCGAAAACGACTCAAAGGTCAGTGCGAGAAAAGCAGCACTCAGACAGTTACAACTTCTGCTTATTGAAGAGGTAGGTATTACGGTAAGGTCAAACTACTTTAAAGAAGTCTCTCTTAAAAACGATACTGCTTCTAAAACTATCAACGACAAATACGAAAGCTTTTCTCAGGCCATTACCAAGAGTAAGATCTTGGAGCAGACATGGAATGGTGAAAAGTTTTACATCAAAGTTGAGATGGATATCGACCCAAATGGTATTGCCAAGGCGATTGACACTATCTCAAACCCGCCTATGAATAAAAAAGAGAAGTGTTACGCCCAGGAGAAGGACTTTCAAGCTCGAATCAAAGACCTGACAGACAAAGAGAAGGTAAATGCTATTGTTGCAGATGCTATCAAACACCCCTTTAGTCTTCCCTGTAACAGATGGCATTTTGATATTATCTATAAATTTATCCGTTATGATATAAACAATGCTCAATACAAAGAGTTTCTTCTTTCTACTTTGGAGTCTATCAAGTTACCCTCAGAAGACAAAAGGGCCTCATACATAATCGACTACTTAAGACAAGAAGATGGTATACAAAAAGAGCAGTGGGCTGCTGTATTGCAAGCACTTAAACGTAGCTCATCCTCCCAAATTTATACCATGTTAAGGACAAGCTTTTCAAAACAAAACAAATATACAAGAGAATTTTTAGATGAATTTTTAGATGAGGCAAAAGATCAGAAGGTTGGTCTTCCAAAACCATTAGGTTTTTCTCGCATAGCAAGAACTACTATTGGTGTCTTTGATGATGATAAAAGTGACATTTTTGAGATATATTATGATTATAATGCAGATGACTTGGATCCAAAAGATGACAAGACCTTATATACGGCCTTAGAATCACGCTACTTCAAAGAACCTACACCTAAGCGTTTAAAGATGATGAAGGCTTATTATAAACGTCAACAAGCGAGCGATAAACTTTCAAACACCCTCTTCTCTTTACTTAAACAGTTTAAAAGAGAGGCCCAGGAGAATGAAACGCTCTCTCAAGACTTCACCAGTTTTGTAAAAGACACACAAGATGTTATGGCAGAGAGCTTTCCCTTATGTACTTACAGGTCAGGCATACAAGATCGTATCAGCTTTATGTTGCGTTTCAACATAGCTTCGAGTATCACACCTACCCCACAAGAAAGTGCTAAAAAACTTTTTGATGAAGACCATTATGTACAGATGCAACACGCTAAGTATTTAAACCTGATGCAAGAAGATGCCAGACCTGTTGAAGCCAAGGTTATTAAGCGTTTACGCCGTATTGAAAGAGACCGTTTTAGTGGCACCACAAACATGACCTGGGATCTTATAGATATCCTAGGAAATATTAAGACAACTAATTCTGAGGCCTTAGAGCTTCTTATAAAGGCTTTAAGCTCAACTAAGCACAAAGTACCAGATCATGCTGTTTCAGCTCTTAAGCGCATTGGTTCGCCTGCTGTTGACAGCTTGATCTCTATGTATGATACTCAAGAAGACTATGTCAAACTTCGCATCATAAAGATCTTAGCAAATTCCAAAAACACTAATGATAAAGTCCTTCCTTTTTTAAAAAGTGTCCCACAAACTAATGGCTGGTTCAAAGACGCTATCGAAGATGCCTTGGAGCCAGCTTGAAAACAATCTTTTACTTAGTATTACTTTTTTCTCTTGTTCAAGCTGAAGAGACTTGGATCTCCTATGAGGTTGAGCGAGAGGGACTTACAGGTTACAAAGACGCTCAAGGCAAGATTAAGATAGAAGCAAAGTTTGCCTATGCTCCTTCACAGTTTTTAAACATTGTCGGAGTTGTTGAAAAAAAAGGTGATGAATACCTTGATTATTATCTTTTTAAAAATGGCACAAAGGTTCCAGATCAACTCTATTTTTTTGACAACTCCCCGGACTGCGAGAGTGAAGGGACAATCCGGTTTAAACAAGAGAATAAAATCGGTATCTTAGATAAAAATGCCAAGGTTCTTATTCCTGCTGAGTACTCTGTATTAACACCTATGAAAAACCACATGACAATCGTGCTCAAAGGGGCTGAGAAGATGTGTCATAACGGACGTGAGTACAGTAACTCCAATCGATGTGAGCATCCGCGTTTTGTTGGAGGAAGAAGTTTTTTAATGAATGACAGACATGAAGTACTTATTGAAGACTTTGACTACCCATATGATATAAGCCTGTATGACTTTGTCATCAATGATAAAAACATCTCTTATGAGACACGGGACAATTTTAAAGATATAAATGGTAATTATTATGCTTTTTTAAACTATAAAAAAGAGTTTACTCTCTGGTTACATAAGGTTTTTATCCCTGATGTGCTTAAAGGAGAGATGAAAAAACACATCTTTAAAAAGCTCCCGGAAAAAGAGTACAAACAGCTTACATCTTCACAAACTGAACATAATGTCACAAAGCTTGTCGCTGATATCAAAAGCCATAAAAGCTTTATTGTCTCAGATTCATTAACCATATATGACAATGAGAACAATATGCTAGACAGGTATTTTGACACCTGCAACCATGTAAAAGAGCTTGAATATCCAGGTTTTTCTTTTATTCTTGATTATAGGGATACAAATAGAGAATATTATCAAAAGAGAGTCTCATTTTTTAGAAGCGAAGATGGATATAAATTAACAAATATTTATCTGGGTAAATAGCTGAGACTATATACTCAAAATTTAATCTCTTATCTATAACTTATGTAGGGTGTTCTCCGGCTAAGGGGACTTAAACAAGAGCAGAAAGTCTTTATCATCAAGATAATCCTTAAAGTCACTATCACTTAAAAACTCTTCTTCTTTTTTACCATGAAGAAGCGCTTGTTTTACAGAAAAAAGCATCTTCTCTTTTTCATTATGTATGGCGTAATAACACGATAGGTTAAACAGTAAGACTTCATTATCTATTTTATCAATTTTAAAGTCTGTACCCAAAACCTCATCAAATACTTTTTGAGCCACTATTTCATCTTTGCTTAAGATAGCTAAGACCAATCCATTACTTGCAACATCACTGCTCTTCTTGTCTAAACCACTAAAAGGAAGTATATTGTTAATGTAATTGTTTAAAAGTTGGTTTGCCTTTACAAAGTTTCCTTCTTGCATCTGTGCAATCATCAACTTTGTCGTATATCTTGCATGCCTATAAGCATGTTCCTTAGGATATCTACTCTCTTTGGCTGCTTTACTTGTACCTTCGATAAACTCAGCTACTGTTCTTTCTTTATCACGTGCTCGTACATAGTACCAGCGGATCAATGATGTCTCATCTTCAACGATCTCATCTTTTCTTGTTTGTCTTATCTCTATAAATCGTTTTTTGATAGCCGCTTCAAGCTCTTTTTCATCTGTATACTTACTTGCTTCTTCAACACTTACCATAAGCTTATAGGCATACTCATCGTCATTGTGTGGTCTCATCCAACACCATTTAAAATACTCAAAAAGCTTCTCTTTAAAGACCTGTGATTCACTTACACTTTTATTTAGGGCTTGTATAAATTGGGATTCATAATTTTCAAGTAAAAATTCAAAAGTAGATGACCTATGTGTATAAAAGTACTTTTCATCTCCGAGTAAGGACCTTGTAAAAAGCTGGTAGTACAGGTGAAAGTCTATTTTTGTAAAATCTAGTGCTTCTTTATCAGAAGTCAATAATACATGGTAATTAAAATCTGTCTGAGCAATAAGATCCTTATCATCTGATGTAATCAAGAGATTAAGTATCTTTCTTGACTTTTCTAACTTTGATGTGGGGGTGTCTTCTTCCTCATTACCTTCAAAACTTCTTGCTTCTAGTGTCTCTTTTAGGTAAGTCAGCTCGTCTTTGATACTTTGTGTCTTCACAGAATCAGTAATTTTATTGAGCATCAATATAAACTGTTTATAGTTCTTCTCATTATCCACAGGATTTGAAAGAAACGACTCTAATCTTTTTACAACTCTTTGTAAAATGACTTCATTTTCTGCTTTTTCAAAATAAACATAAAACAGTTCAACCAGAATATGTGTATGATAAAGTTCCTCTGAAAGTCTAAGGTCAAGACCCAAAAGAAGTTTGCTCAAAGCCCCTTTTTCAAAAGCATAAAAGTCTTTTTGCATAAGCTGTTTTTGCACAGAATTAGCTGTCTTACACCTATTTGTATAAAAGCATGATTGTGCATTTAAAAAAAAATCAACAATACTTAGCTGCAAGGGCTTTGACTTTAATTGAAGAGCCTCTTTAATTATTAAAGGACTTTGTAGAAAACCTTCGTCTAAAGTAGCCCTAGGAAAGACTTCTTCCATTACTTCATAAAAGGCTGTAAACTCTTTTAGCAAACTTTCAAGCTCACATTCATAAGCTTGTACCTTTTTAAAGACCTTTGTATGAAAATGCCTTTGATTAAAGAGTAAGACCTTTCTTTCTTGCACGTGTACAAGGCCGAGTTCACTGTTTTCATTTAGCTCTATGACCCTTTGACCATTATTTAATATCATCAAACTTGAAAGCATGGCATCTAAAAATTCGAAAACACCCTTTATCTCAGTATCCACGAACAAAGGCTTAGTTGCAGTGCCATCAAAGCTGTCTATACTCAATCTATATTTTTCTACCTTATTCAAATCAAGTTTAGACAAGACCTCAAGCTTTACATCCAAGTCACTATCAGAACTGTTAATCCTTATGCGTTGATCTGCAAAATCAACAGAAAGTGTAAATGACACCCTTTTACTCAACTCAACAATAAACAGTTTCTCTTCACGCATGGCTTCTATACTGCTTCCAAGACTCAGTGACATTAAAACACTTAATAGCTTTTTTATCATTGCACCTTCTTTATATATTCATCTGTTACTGCTTGTACAATTAGACCTTGCGTATCACAATTTAATTCGAAAAGGTCAAGATACTATAGTAAATGCCATACCCCGTAATATCATAATTACAAAGCCATAGAATATTTTATTATTTTAAACTGTTTAGCTTATCTTCCAGGTGTGTCTTTTGATCTGTCAAGGCCTGTAGATTTTGCTTAGCCTCACTGACATCTACTCCTGTAGACTTGGCCTCATAAATCTCCAACATAACCTTGGATATCTTTGTCTTATTACTCTGTAAACCTGATTCTAGCATCTGAATCATCTGCGTATTATCGGTTAACTTAACTTCTGCTTTTGACTTATCTATTTTAAGAAGTTTCATCTCATCAATGGTGGTACTGTCAATCTGATGACCGCTGTAACCATGTATATTCTGAGCTTGGATGTGAAGAGAGACCTCTAGTTCAGCATACTGCTCTTTTCCAAGATAAAGGATAAAATTTTCATTCAAGGTAGTATCTGCACTACTTCCATATTTATCAAGTCCGGAGTTTTCATGATATTTATACTCTAACTCACCCGTTTCACCATCAATATGAACAGATCCAAATGCACTTTCTACATAGTTTGTTACCTGGTTTCCGTCAGTCATTATTCCCCAAGTAGCTTGTGGGTTAGCTGACACACCTACACTAGCGTGCATGCTCTGTGCGCCCACTTCTCCCGTTAATTTTGGAGTAACCACAAACTCAAGTATCTCGATATTTCTTTGATTAGCCTTAGCTCTTATAGAGTCTGATATATTATTATCACTGTCTCTAAAACTCACTTCGACTTCATCATCAGGATAAACACTGTAAAGCAGTTGTCCTGCCTCGGCTTCTGCATCAGTTATAACAAATTCTGATGAGTTGATGATAACAGCCTCACCACTTTGCGCCCCTGTTGGAAGCATAACGGTAATACCAAGAGTTCCATCTGAATGTAAACTAGCGCCCTCTTCAAGTGAGTCAAAGACAACCGCCAAATGCCCATGTCCTTCCTCATCTGATTCTTCTTCTGTATGATGGTCTATAAACTCATCTGCTGTTTCGGCAAGTTCATCCACAGACATTTCTGTATACTCACTGCTTTGCGTCTCTTCAATCTTGTAAAACTGGCCTTGCGTAAAGCTCAAGTCAACCTCATTTTCCTGCCCTGTGACTATGAGTTCTATACTGCCTCTAAGCCTAAAAGAGTCCGCTCTTTTTACTTCGACATCAACATGATAAGACTGTGTCTCATTTTTTGCCAAGTAGGCATGGGTAATATCGTGTGGCTCGTAAGTAAACGAGCCATCGTTATTAAGGATAAAGCCTTCTAAATAAAATGAACTTGTGAATATTTCCGTTCCGTCTGCTTCATCCAGTACGATCTTTCCTTTTAAACAGGCTTCCTCATGAAGTTCAAGTTCAGAAGCCTCTTCCTCTTGATCACTCTGAGCTTCTTCTTCTAAACTCTCTGCTTCTGTCTCCTCTTTTTTAGAAGGAGTATCTTCACCAGTAAACTCGATATCACTTACATCTATACTTTTCTTTGCATTCATAAGTGCTTGAACTTTTAAAAGCATCTCGTCATCGCCTGTGTATACTGGCGTAGGTTCAGCTTCCTCTTCAAGCTCAGCTGCATCCTTTTCTTCTTTAGCTCTCAAGGCTGCTTCTTCGTGCCTCTTATCCATTAAGGCCTGAACCCTTAAAAGTTTTTCATTTTCTGCCTGCTCTTCTATGAAGGCCTTTTCTTCTTCTAAGGCTAATGTATCTTTAGAGACTTCTGCATATACACCCTCTTCTTCTTGTATATCTTCAAGATTTTCGAGTTCTTTTTTCTCTTCTTCTGCTCTTAAGACTGTCTCTTCTTGCCTTTTGTTCATAAGCGCCTGAACTTTTAGAAGTTTCTCATTTTTTGCCTGTTCATCTTTTAAAGTATTTTCTATTTCAAAAATGGTCTTATTGTGAAGTATCTCTTCGTTAATACCCTCTTCTGCTACTTCATCTTCGCTAGGTTCATCCAGCTCTTCAGACCGAGCATTCGTCTCATCGTCTTCAAAAACATCACAAACTGCATCATCTTCAAGATCCTCTTCATCTTGTGTATACAAAACCGGATCTATATCTTCTTGAATATCGTTTTTATCTTGCTCTATTAGGCCCTCGATCTCAGGAGAGTCTATAGGTTCATCATCTACCTTGTTCACAATTGAGTCATTATTGTTTGGATTAATATAATGTACTGAGCTTACAGAGGCAATAGCATCTTTAACCTCTATATCAAACTTAAGTTCGTGAACTAAACCCTCAGATGATTCAATAGTAACACTATCATGAATAAGACTGTCTTCGCCTTGGGATAAAGCCTCTTGATTCAACAAATAGTTCCAAGACCCATCAAGACCAACCGTAACCGCCCCTCCAAGGTGTGTCAAGTAAGTAGCTTGGGTCTTATGTTTAGCAATAAAAGAATTTGCATCTGTGTGCGTATTTCCCCCATCAAGCTTGCCCTGCGCTTCCAACCATTGTGAACTAAAATTATTTTTAGAAGTATTTATATTATCTTCAGACATCAATGCCCCCGCATGCATATAGCTATAGCCTTAAGTTTAAAAGAAAAATGCATAGATATTGCTGAAATATAACATTTGACTCTTTATTAGATGGAATAAAAGGATATGAAAAGATTTGTAAAAAGGCAAGAAAAAGTATGTTTTAGTTATAAAGCCGAGTTTGTAGAAGTATGTAAACAAAAGTGGTACAACAAAATTGTAGCAGTTTTACTGATACATTTTCGCTACTCTTTTTATTTATTCTAAAACTATACCATCTAAACATCTGACTTTTGGTTCAAACAAGGTTCCAAGGATATGATTATCATTTATAAGAAATGATTCTGCAGCACTAAGATCAAACCCGTTACATAAAAACATCTTTCTTCCACGTTCCATGAGGAAATCTGCTGCCTTTAGTTTAGTAACGATACCGCCTGTAGCAAAGGAATTATTCGGTGTAGAATCATCGCTTAACACCTCTTTTGGCAACTCATTAATTACCTTATACAGTTTTGCATCTTTATGTTCTTGAGGGTTCTTATCATAATAACCGTCAATATCGCTTAATATAACCAAGAGCTCAGCATCCGTTGCATACGCAACATTGGCAGAGAGTTGATCATTATCACCAAAGATCTGCTCAGGTGTGGAAGTAATATCATTTTCGTTGACTATGGGCACAATATCATTGTCTAAATGGGTATTGATGATCTCTTGAAACATGTGTGTACGTTTTCGGGAGTCAAAATCATCTTCCGTCAGTAGGATCTGCGCCGTATCAATCTCATAAATATCAAACTTACTTTTATAACTGGACATCAATATTGGCTGTCCAGCCGCCGCAATAGCCTTTTTACTAATCTGCTTGCTTTTGTCAATCCTTAGTGCCGAATAACCTGCAGCAACTGCGCCAGATGTAACTACTATCACATTATATTTATGTCTTAGTTCTGCTATCATTCTTACTAAATTCAGCATACGCTCTTTAGCGATCTGGTTTTCATCCGTTAAGACGGCACTACCTACTTTAATAACTATGCGTTTCATCTATTTTACTTCTTTCAATTCTATTTTTTTAAGTCTATTATGTATTTCATCAAATATTTTTCCACTCTCTTCAGAGCTTGACTTTCCTAGTTTACTAAAAAGTACAATGGCTAACCATGCACTGATAAATCCAGGAAGAAGCTCATAAAGCTCAAAAATTCCGCCTTCTAACTGTTTCCAGATAATAACGGTGAGCGAGCCTGTCACCATTCCTGCAACGGCCCCATATCGTGTTACATCACGCTTATAGAGTGAAAGTATGATGAGTGGACCAAAAGCGGCTCCAAAACCTGCCCATGCATACGCAACCAGTTTAAGAACACTCGAGTCTTTATCACTAGAAAGGTACCAGGCGATCACAGCGATGATGATCACTGTTAAACGCCCTACCCATACCAGTTCTTTGTTTGTAGCGTCTTTTCGCACAAGAGCGTGATAGATGTCACGCGTAAGTACAGAAGAAGAAACCAGTAACTGCGAATCAATAGTACTCATTATAGCAGCAAGAATCGCCGCGAGCAAGAAACCGGCTATCCAAGGGTTGAATAATAACTGTGAAAGCGTAATAAAGATCTTTTCACTATCTTGCAGGTTCACCCCTTCGGCAAGGACATAAGCAAACCCAAAGAACCCAACAGCCAAAGAACCTACAATAGAGAGTATCATCCAACTCATCCCGATCACTTTTGCACGCTCCATCTCATCTTCATGACGAATCGACATAAAACGAACCAAGATATGAGGCTGACCAAAATAACCCAATCCCCACGCCATCAAAGAGATAATCCCAATAATCGAACTCCCTCTGAAGATATCCAGTTTCGACGGATCAACCGATTCGATAAGCTTCAGGCCTTCTGCTACCCCGCCTATGTGATATATGACAACAAGCGGTGTCACAACAAGTGCAAGCATCATAAGTATTCCCTGGATAAAGTCAGTCCAGCTGACCGCATTATAACCGCCTAAAAATGTGTAAGAGACAATAATAAAACTTCCGATAAGAAGCGCAGTCGAATAATCAAGACCAAAGGTCGCTTCAAAGAGTTTTGCACCGCCAACAAGACCTGAAGAGGTATAAAGTGTATAAAATAGTAAAATAACAACAGCTGTCACTACACGTAAGATGTTGCCCTTATCTTCAAATCGATTTGAGAAATAATCGGGAATAGTTATAGAGTCATTAAGCTTATGTGTATAGACACGAAGCGGCCGAGCAATATAGTGCCAGTTTAAGTAAGCACCAATGATGAGACCAACCGCGATCCAGCTACCCACAATGCCGTCTGAATACATCATCCCCGGTAACCCAAGTAAAAGCCATCCGCTCATGTCAGAAGCTCCCGCACTTAGCGCAGTAACACCTGGTCCAAGTCCTCGACCTCCAAGTACATAATCACTCAGATTATCTGTTTTAAAATAAAAATAAAACCCAATTGCTATCATGACTATCATATAGGCAAAAAATGATATCAATACTGGTATTTCCATACCTACCCTTTCTTTAGACCGCGTAGGCCAAGGTTACCGTATCGGTGATAACTGTCTGATACACTCTGTTCGCTATAGTAGTGCATCAACTCGATACGTCCGTGAGATACAAATGGCTCAGCCGTTATATGCTTGGCTGTTTTAGAAGCTTCTTTATAGAGCATATCCATTTGATCAAACGCTCTTAATACCCTTACACGTTCATACTGGCTGAATGTTCCAAGAAATGTCACCGTAGCTTCTACGATAAGCTCATCTTCTTTTGCCATAAACTTCGAAGCATTGAGTTTCAGCCATTTAAGTGCTTTGCTGTTGTGACCCAAATCAAGAGAGAGCGTTACACGCGAACCTGCCATCTTTGCAGTAAAATACGAAGATATAATTTCAAAGATCTTATCCTCATTACTCAGACGTAAAAGTGTACTTTTTACCCCAAGGTAGCGGATAACATTTGACTCGCCCCTTATATCTGTATAATCATGTTCCTGCTGAAATTCTTCAGCATTAATACGCGCGAAAGAATGCAGCAAAGCAAGACTCTGTTCAAGTTCATTTTCGTACTGTGAGCCTTCAACCAATTGTTCAAGCCGTCGGAACAAAGGAAATTCACCTTGTCTTATTTCAGCAGCTTGCACCTTTGACTCAATATGCATAAACTGGGTCACATAATTATAACCGCCTGCTTTTCTACCGCTGCCTACTGCTGACTTTCGCATACCTCCAAAAGGCTGCCTGAGCACTATAGCTCCTGTAGTCCCACGATTTATATAGAGGTTTCCTGCGAGTACTTTCTCTTTCCATATCTTCTGTTCACGTTCATCAAGACTTTCTAAACCGGAAGTCAGTCCGTAACCTGTCGCATTGACAATATCAATAGCATGCTCAAGGTCTTCTGCGCACATCACACTTAACACCGGTCCAAATAGCTCATTCATATGACAAAAGTCTCCGCTCTTTGTTCCCCACCTGATGGACGGCTTGAGTATGTAAGGATTTTTTTCATCTGCATATGAAGGCGGTATCAACCAGTTTTCA
>Ga0316204_10004195_pt1 | contig 26533 bp, 25 predicted proteins | sample 6monrhotite_MG_2_FD_205661 | JGI IMG/M metagenome (GOLD analysis project Ga0316204, IMG submission 205661) | Microbial mat bacterial communities from mineral coupon in-situ incubated in ocean water Damariscotta River, Maine, United States -... | ecosystem: Environmental > Aquatic > Marine >...
TCATAAGCTGTCTCCATTTCCTTGGTTTGAGTGGTTTCTCTCCCCTTCAGCTGGTTGACGCCAGACAATTGATTCTGTGAAGAAAATTAATGCGATTAGCAAAATAAAAACAAAAAAAAGAGAGGGCCAAAGCCCTCTCTTTCCCATACGTAGAATGTCGTTTTAGCGTTCGAACACCACTTCTACGCGGCGATTCATACGTTCGCGCTTGCCGTCATCGGTCGCGACTTGCGGGCTGGTTTCCCCGGCAGACGACTTCGTCACCATCTTACGCGCAATACCGGCTTCCATCAGCGCATTGCCAACGGCAACCACGCGCGCGCGCGACAGTCCCTGGTTATATTCACTCGATCCAGAACGGTCCGCATGACCGATCAACACCAAACGGGTGGCTTTCGACGCCTTCGCAGCCGCGGCCGCACGCTTGATAAGATCCATATTGGCGCTGCTCAAGTCGTAGCTGTCGTGGGTGAAATAAACGATAAACGGTTCAGGCAAAGCCATTGGCATTTCTTTCGCCATGGGCATCGCCATATGGCCGGTGCAATTGGGAATGGCTTTTTCATAGCCAGCACGCATCATCGCGACGTGATCAACCTGATGGCCTTCCTCGGCCTGTTCCATCCAGTGCTCGAACCAAGTTTGGGAAAGCGCGCAAGCGTCCGGCGCAACTTGAGGAGCATTGGTTTTCAACGCCGCGCTCAACGCCGTGTAGGCCTGAGCAATGGCGTCCGCATCCACTTTCAGTGCACGATCACTGGGCATTTGCACTGCGGGCGCATTACCCATCGCCGCCATTTCGGCACGTGTGTTGAAGAAGCTGACGGATTGCCAATCGCCCTCTTTCACTTCAAATTCGGCGCGTTCGGTATAGCGTTTGTGCAATGCGCTGGCGAAAGCATCGCCTTGATCGCCCATAGCCGAAACACCGGCGACATCGTAGTTTCCGGCGCATGCCGACAGCATCGCCACAGCGCCAAGCATGGCGCTGGCTTTGATTACAGTTCTCATCAGGGCCTCCTCCTCAAATCGATAAATAAAGGGATCGTATATTTTTTTATTGTGGCCACTCTTTTCACGAGTCTACTCGCCACGGCTATACATGTGAAGGATGCTATTTGAATTCAATGACACAATTGTGTAGCAAGCCCTAAAATGAGGAAATTTATGTTCGGCGCAACGTAGGGGGAGCGGAAGTTCGTGGCGTGCAAAACGACCAGCCATCAAAAAGTACAGAGCCTCAATTGAACAGCAAGAAACATCAACCCAGTATAGTTGATTAAGGCAATTGCAACTTCGAGGGTCGGGCATGTATTATCCACCAAATTCAGCTGACCACAGGGGACACAATGGCGACTATTGGGGAATATCTCCGCGAATCTGCTGACGTGATCAATCAGACGACGGACGTTTTGTCGAATGAGCGGGCGGAACAGGCCATCGACGCCATAACCGATGCCCTGTCGGTCGGCAATCCCTTGCTTGTGTGCGGGAACGGCGGTTCGGCAGCGGACGCAATGCACATTACAGGTGAGCTTGTTGGCCGTTTTTTGATCGAACGCAAAGCCTTGAACTGCATATGCTTGTCATCGAACCCGACCTTTTTAACCGCGTGGAGCAATGACTATAGTTACGACACCGCGTTTTCACGCCAAGTCGAGGCTTATGGCAAGGCTGGCGGCGTACTTTTGGGCATCAGCACGTCGGGAAATTCGCAAAACGTGATCAATGCCCTGAAATCGGCGCGCGAAATGAATATGGTTACGATCACGCTGACCGGAGATGGTGGTGGGAAAATGGCGGATGTAAGCGATATTTTGCTGAGTGTGCCATCGACATCAACACCTCAAATTCAACAGGCTCATTTGTGTATCTATCATTATCTGTGTGCCGAAATTGAACAACGCATCAGCGCCTTGATCTAATCACTGCAAACAGTGAATTGATCACAGTTAACGGGATCAATTTGGATTAAAGTTTTCTGCACATAATTTCCTGATTGAAATTAAGTGGAAGCACCGCGTTAAACAACCTCAAGATTTTTTGATATTCGGCACGGCAACACGTGGTGCCCTCTCTTCAATAAAGGGGCTTTGATGTCACTCAGCATATTTGATCGAAAACGTATTTTGGTAACAGGCGGAGCCGGATTCCTCGGCTCACACCTGTGCGAACGCTTGTTGAACGATGGGCATGATGTCATTTGCGTCGATAATTTTTTTACCGGCTCAAAGGACAACATCCTCCGTTTGATGGATAATCCCAACTTTGAAGTGATGCGCCACGACATCACTTTTCCGCTCTACTTGGAGGTTGAAGAGATCTTCAACCTAGCCTGTCCTGCGAGCCCATTTCATTATCAGCACGATCCTGTGCAGACCACCAAAACATCCGTCCACGGCGCCATCAATATGTTGGGGTTGGCTAAGCGGGTAGGCGCCAAGATTTTCCAAGCATCAACGTCAGAGGTTTACGGCGATCCAGAAGTACACCCGCAAACCGAGGACTATAAGGGATCCGTCAATCCCATTGGGCCCAGGGCTTGCTATGACGAGGGTAAGCGTTGCGCGGAAACTCTCTTTTTTGACTATCACCGCCAGTATAACCTAGACATTCGGGTTGCGCGCATATTCAACACCTACGGGCCGCGCATGCACCCCAATGACGGACGGGTGGTCAGTAATTTCATCGTCCAAGCGCTAAAAGGTGAACCCATCACCATCTATGGCGATGGACTGCAAACCCGATCATTTTGTTACTGCGATGATATGATTGAGGGCTTTATCAGGATGATGAATGCCCCGCGGGAAATCACAGGCCCCACCAATATGGGCAATCCTGCTGAATTGGCCATTAAAGGACTGGCGGAGATCATCATCGAGATGACGGGCTCCAAATCCGTTTTGGAAATTCACCCCTTGCCTATGGATGATCCTATGCAACGCCAACCGAACATTTCAAAGGCCAAGGCCGAACTGGCGTGGGAGCCGACCACCTCTCTGGAAGAGGGGTTGAACAAAACCATCAGCTATTTTGCGGATATTGTGCGATAACACCGATATGACAGCTCGATTTTCTAAATCGCGCTCTTTCTTCGTCTCAGACATTTCATTGGAGTGACGTGCATGCGCCTCAGTTACAAATTACTCATCGCACTGGTGATCTGTGTGGCCCTGGCTTTTACCAGCATTAAACCTATCCTCAGCTACAAAAATAGCGTCGTTCTCGACGATCTTAAAATGACATATCCCGATACCCAGGCTGAGAAAGAATTGGCCGAAACATATTGGTCAAAGTATCCTGATGTTGGTGATTCGCTTCAATATGGACGATCTGGTGAATTTGGCGTCTATGGCGCGCGTCACCATTTTCAAGCCTTTGGACAACACGAAAATCGAATCTGGCCCGAGTAACTCTTTGTCATCTGTTTTGACGAAGGCTCAACGCCCCAAACTGTTCGATGCGCCATCAAGATGGCTAGGCCGTCGTGTCTCCAAGCTCAGCTAAACAATTCTTCAAGCTCTCGCGCCAATCGGGCAACGCGATGTCATAAGCCATGTGCAGCTTGTCGCAATTTAAGCTCGAAAAAGCAGGGCGCATGGCGGGATCGTTTCGTTGCGAGGACAAAATGGGCGCGATCTCGCAAGATGCCCCCGGCCATGACGCCCCCATTTTTAAGATCATAGAAGCCTGTATTTCGCCAGCAAACCTGTAGCGAGACACACTACCCGTGTTTGCCGCATGAAACGTGCCGTAGTGTTTTTCTTGGCCTTGCACCAGCTGCTTAGCCATCTCGATCAACGTTTTCGCCAAATCAGACGCATAGGTTGGAGACCCGACCTGATCATCGACCACTGAAATGGTTTGAGATTTGGATAGGTTACGCACAATTGCGGTGACAAAATTACCCTCAGCCGCACTGTACAGCCACGACGTCCTGACGATGGCGTGCGCGGGTGCAAGGTCGCGCACGGCACGCTCTCCGGCCTCCTTGCTTGCGCCATAAACGTTCACCGGACTAACGGCATCTGTTTCTCGGTAGGGCTCATGGGCATCCCCTGAAAAGACAAAGTCCGTAGAAACATGGATAATCGGGCAGCCGTGCTCCGCCGCCGCGCGGGCCACGTTTGCCGCCCCGTCACAGTTGACGCCATAGGCTTGGTTTTTATTGCTTTCGGCAAGGTCAACGTTGGTAAAGGCCGCTGTATTGATGATGATGTCTGGGACATAGTCATCCACCACGTCTTGAACCTGTGACGCATCGACGACATCTGCCCGCTCCCGCCCGACACGTTCCATCCCGCACTCAGGGGGCAGAACGCACTGCCCCAACGCGCACGACAACTGGCCACTTCGACCGAACACCAGAATTCGCATTCCGTTCCCTAACAACTCAAGCAGGCAGCCTCATATGATCCCCAACCTTTGACCGTCATACCCATTTTCACCAATCGCATTCCACCATTCGCGATTATCCAGGTACCATTGCACCACCTGACGAAGCCCTTCATCCAAATCGTATTGTGGCCGCCAACCCAATTCGGTTGTGATCTTATGGGCATCAATGGCATATCGAAAGTCATGACCGGGACGATCCGTTACAAATGAAATAAGCTCTGCCGTTGGCTGAACAGGTAAACCGTCGGCCATCTCATCCAGAAAGGCGCACAATTTCTCGACCAACGCAATATTGCTGCAATCACTATTGGCGCCAATGGCGTACGTTTGCCCAGGTCGTCCTCGTGTGAGGATGGCGTACAAGGCTTCCACATGATCTTCAACATGAAGCCAATCACGGCGATTTAGGCCTTGACCGTACACGGGCAATTGCCGCCCTTCCAAGGCATTAATAATCATCCTGGGTATCAGCTTTTCAGGAAACTGATAGGGGCCGTAATTGTTTGTGCATGTACTGACCATAACCGGTAGCCCATACGTCTCCCACCAAGCGTGCGCCAAGTGATCCGATGCTGCCTTACTGGCTGAATACGGTGAGTTGGGGCTATAGGGTGAACACTCATTGAATTCACCATCTTCGCCCAAAGACCCATAAACTTCGTCGGTGGAAACATGGAGGAAGCGAAACGCCTGTTGCGCATCGGCATGCAGCTCACGCCAATAGATATGAGCCGCCTGCAAAAGCTCGTAAGTTCCAACGATGTTCGATTGAATAAAGGCATCCGGTGAATCGATCGAGCGGTCGACATGAGATTCAGCCGCCAGATGAAGCACCGCATCCGGTCGGTGCTGTTCAAAAATCGCCCGGATCGTATCGCGGTCGCAAATGTCGGCCTTGATGAACGTATAGTCTTCCCGCCCCTCAAGCGCTGTCAAAGAAGCTGGGTTCGCCGCATACGTCAACTTGTCGACGTTCACGACGGTGCAGTGTTTTTGCAGCACCAGATTTCGGCAGACGGCAGAGCCGATAAACCCTGCCCCTCCTGTAACTAGAACTTTCATGAACGCTTCCCCGTCGCTTGAGTATCGTCATACTGAAATGGGGAACGAAACGCCGCCAATTGCGTAAGCCGTTCGTCCTTTTCAGATAAGTGAGGAAGCTTACCCTCTAAAGGCCACTGAACAGCCAACTGTGGATCGTTCCAGATCACGCCGCCTTCGCACTGCGGTGCGTAGAAATCCGTCACTTTGTAGAAAACCTCCGTCATGTCCTCCAAGGTGACATACCCATGAGCAAAACCCACAGGAACATACAGTTGGTCCCAGTTCTCGGCGCTGAGCTCAACCCCTTCCCATTGGCCAAACGTCGGGGAGCCTTCTCGAAGATCGACCGCAACATCCCAAATGCGACCACGGATCACCCGCACAAGTTTCGCTTGAGCATGCGGTGGGCATTGAAAATGCAGGCCTCGCAATGTTCCGGCTTTATCTGAAAAGGCAAAATTGTCCTGAACGAAATCATCTTCAACACCTGCCTCAAGCAGACGACGCGCATTGAAGGTCTCCGAAAACGCACCACGATCATCCGTGAACTTTTGCGTACCGAACAGCATCAGACCAGGAAGTGACAATTTCTCATCCCGAAATTTCGCCACGTTCACGTTCCTCTCCAAATGGGCATTGCGTCAATCTCACTCATCATGCTGCGCCCTACAATACCTACGCCACGATGACCTTAGCATACCGCGCCGGGGCTTACTCTCCAGCTTTGCGGTGAAAAGGGAGCCCTTTTCGGCTTAGAACATACGGGTTGATCGTGATCAGTCCGCGGCGAAGCAGCGCCCCCATATCGCTCCACAAAGAGACTTGCGCCACCCCAGCAACAGGCGCCTGGGTGCGCAGGCCTTCAAGAGCGCCCCGCAACGCGGCAACGCGGCCAGCTGCATCATACTTAAACAACAGTATAGGTATATACAGAACAGCACCCATCAATAAGGAAAGAGCCGCGAGCAACGGCGGCATATTTCGCCGCACCATCCACACACGATTGCGTTGGCTGTGATACAAACTGAACGGGCTATTTTTAACCGTAATCAAGCTGCCTTTATGATGAACAACCGCACGACGCACCTGAACACATTCCGCCCCCTGGCGCTGCAAGCGCCAGCCCAGGTCAACGTCTTCGAGGTAACAAAAAAACGCTTCTGCAAATCCCCCCACCTTTTGATATGCGCCACGACGATAAAATGCAGCAGCTGCACATGGGGAAAAGGCGACAATATCGTCGTCAGGCAGTTCCGACACATGATGACCATGCAAAGCTCGCCAGGGAATACCGAAAACGGACAGAAAGTCACCAAACCCATCAACCTTATCCGGTGCGTCGGCCATCAGCTGGGTTGAGCCAAACATATCGATGTCGGGATAACGCCGGCATGCATCGTTCATACGCATCAACCAATCTGGGTTGGGTATGCAATCAGGATTCAAGGTGCAAAACCATTCGCTGGTCGATCCTTCAAAGCCACGATTGTTGGCGAAGGCAAACCCCGTATTCTCTGCTAACGCCAGAAGTTGGAAACGGTCATCGGAAACGCTTAAGGATGAAAAACTGTCATCCGTGGAGTTGTTATCAACAATAACGACTTCAAAGTTTTCAAAGCTCTGGACCGCCAAGCCGTCAATCACTTTTTGCAACCACGGGCCGCTGTTGTAATTAACGATGACAATCCTCACCCAGGGGCTTTGCATAGTCATGCCTCCCGGACGGTCAAAGCTGTCGGCTTAGAAAGTTCACAAGGTAATTCCTGTATTCACTTTTGCCCATTGCATCGATCAGGCTTTCAAGCTGACGGATATCAATGAAGCCCTTGTAGAAGGCAATTTCCTCGACGCAGGCAATTTTTAGGCCTTGGCGCTCTTCTATGGTGCGCACGAAATTGCCCGCATCAAGCAATGAATCATGCGTTCCCGCATCCAGCCAGGCAAAACCGCGCCCCAAATATTGCGCAGCAAGATCACCGGTTTGAATATAGGCGTTGTTCACATCTGTGATTTCATACTCTCCGCGCGCCGACGGCTTTAGATCTGCCACGATATCGACAACCTTGTTATCGTAATAATACAAGCCCGTGACCGCCCATGACGAAGGGGGCACATCCGGTTTTTCCACGATGGAAGTAATCTCTTTTTCGTCATTGATCTTCAACACGCCATAGCGCTGGGGTTGATCCACCCAATATGCAAAGACTGTCGCACCATGGGCGGTTTGTGCAGCCTGCTCCAACTTTTCAGTTAAACCGTGGCCAAAAAAGATGTTGTCTCCCAACACAAGGCAGACCGAATCTTCACCGATAAATTCGCGGCCAACGACAAAGGCGTCGGCGATCCCCTTAGGTTCCGCCTGTTCTCCATAAGATATGGTAAGCCCCCACTGCGCACCATCGCCCAACAACTCGACGAAGCCAGGCAAATCGCGCGGTGTTGAAATCACGAGAATGTCGCGTATGCCCGACAGCATTAGTGTCGATAGCGGGTAATAGATCATCGGTTTGTCGTACACGGGCAATTGCTGTTTGGAAATGGCCCGGGTTATCGGGTGTAGCCGAGTTCCATGACCGCCTGCCAGAATGATCCCCTTCATGCCCCTTCCCCCTCATCATTTGGCAACGTGATTACGCTTTCTTCCGATATAGACAATCTGGTGCCCATGACAGAATTGATTTCGCCCAAAACTTTTCTCAGGTCTGAGGCCGTTACATAATGGATTTCTTCATCCGGTAAAGAAACGACCGTCTCTTCAGACCCCGCGAGGCACGATGCCAACGCCAAATCCATATGAAGATCGTTCAAACGACTGTAAGTGCTAAGGCTACGATAAAACTGATCTTGAAATTCTTCCATTGCCGCGAGTTTTTCTACCCGTCCGCGCAGATTTGCGATTGCATGCGGACCAAGGGCGTAAAAATTGAAAAACAGCTCCAGCCCGGTGATCCCACTTCTTTCCTCAAAACGGCCCAGGGTCAGATGTCGAATATGCTCCGGTTGATCGACATCCATGATTCGTTTGGCGAGGTTGCGCGGTTCAATAACAAGGCAATACGCAGAAATAAATGTGATTGCGAGGACAAAGAAAAAGGGCAGAATTTCTAAGCTTACAGGCTGCTGAAACCAAAAGATATTGTAGTAGGCCGCTAAGAAGTGCGACGCTGGATTGACGGAGGTAAAATACTTGCTTCCGAACTGGTCCAGATCGTGAAACATGAAAAAGACCGGCGACATGATCGCAAAAATCACAAACGCCACGACCATGATGTTTTTCGCGTTGTACCATCGAGAGATGGCAAGGTGAAAAATGAATATTGAAAAATTCACGGCTGCTTGCGTCAACACAACCAGCACCACGTACGCAAACATGGTTGCAACATTCGAATAGTCACGAACGACGGCCATGATGGAGACGATAATCAGCATATCTATGAAGTAGTCAATAAACAGAATTCCGGCTCCGCCGAGCGCGGATCGAAGCCCTGGAGAGCTAAGCACACCCGAAACCTTACCGTGAATGATCAAAGCCTCATCAACCTTGAGGATGGTCTTCATTGTCCATGTCAAAGTGACAACACCAAGCCACGACAGCAAAAAGCGTTCAAATGCAAACTCGCCCAGAAGATTGACCTGAACCGAATACAAGGCCAAAGCAATGAGCGGCGCTTCGAAGCGCAACAGAATGAAGCGGGCAAGGTGGTAGCGGAGCTTATAAATAAAAGCAGAAAGAATTATCCTAAAAACACTTACCATAATCAGCATAACTCACAAATGACTGCCTATTTGATTAAAAGGCCACACATACTGCTCATGGTCAGCATACTCATCCTTCATACTAATATGCCGTTCAAAACAGCCGAGCCCAAACAATACCCTGACCGGCGCAAAAAAGCTTTTGATTTCAGAGACGACCCCACAATTCTGAGATTTGAATCTTTTTCCGGTTCGACAATAAGTATTTCACACTTACCCCCACGAAATGGAGGTAAACCAACACGGACACAAAGAATAGAAAGACTGTAGGATAGTAGTTTAGAAACCCGCGATTCATGAATTTTACGAATGAGTTGTGCTTATGGTATTCGACGAAAATCGGTCGAGAAATGCTGCACTGACCTTTTGTATGTGTGCACTTGGCAGCAGGTACGAACATGACCAATTGCTTGCTGCGCCCCATGCGCATGCAAAGCTCTAGGTCCTCAAAATGAAGAAAGTATTGCTCATCGAACCCGCCATGCCGCGCCAAAGCCGAGCTGCGCACAAGCATACATGCGCCGGATACGGCATCAACTGCAATTTCGCGTTTGGGCGTGGGACGACCAGCATGGTTGAAATTCTTAAACCGCGGATGGTCCGGCATCAGTGCATCAAGATGCAGCAGCATACAAAAGGTTTTCCACGGGGACGGAATATCGCGCCGACCACCGGGTTGTTCACTACCATCCGGGTTCAAAAGCATCGGGCCCGCGACTGCGGCTTCGGGCGTTTTTTCCAAGGTTCTCACAAGTTTGCTGACGCACCCTTTGTGCAGTTCACAATCTGGATTGAGAAAAAGAACGTAATTCCCCTGCGCCTCTCCGGCGCCGATATTGCACCCCTTTGCAAATCCAAGATTTTTATTATTACGAATTATTTTTGGCTTAGGGTCCAATTCATCCAGCAGACTTAGACTGTCATCAGTCGAGGCGTTATCAACGACAATAACCTCAGACTTGACCCCACCTTGAGCAAACGCACTGAGGACGGCCTCTCTCAAATAGTAGCCGCTATTGAAATTCACGATGACGGTTGAGATCTGGCGTTTAGGTTTTGAGGTCATCAATTTTTACCGAATTCCGTCGTATTGTCTGCAGCCAGCTTGAGGACGGCGATAAGCCTGAACACTGTTCACAAGCCACTCGGGAATTTCCATGAACCGGTCGATTCCACAGTCCAGCGCGTTGGCGATTAACGATAAGCCCGCCCTTTTCACGCCAATATCCTCTGCCTGACTGTGCATCGCACCAAGAAAATACATTGCAACCGGATCGTCCGATTTCTTTGACAATATGCGCTTCACATTCATTTCAAGAGCTTCAAACTGCTTCCCGATTAGAAGGTGGGCCAAATAAGGAATGAGGACATCGCTGCGGTACGGAGATAAATCTAAACTTCGTTCTGCGAGATTTTTCCACTGAACCTGCTTTCCATCGATCACGGATGCAGCCCATGCCCATTCGGGGAGAAACGAAATGTCATTGAACATATCCAGACCTATCAAGACCAACTCTGGGGAGCGGCTCACGCCGATGCGTTGGCTAACATCTTGCAACACATCTTTCAACACCGCCAGTCCTTGAGGATTGTGAAGCTCTTTGTGCCGTTCAACATAGCGCAATGCATCACGATAGAGCATTGAACGCACGAATTCGCTTTGGCGCGGATCGTTGGGAAAGAATTTGGCTAAAAAGCGTTCGTTTTCAATACTTCCCTTATCCGCTTTCAGGGGATAGACCCGAGTCGAAAATTGAGCATAGGATACCGTCAGAAGAGAGAGCAACCCGATTATGCAAATGCTCAGGCCTATTACCCACCAGCGTTGACCGGCGATGGTGGGGACGGCGCGAGACCTGTTTCCGGCGCGTTTGTCCACGGACGGTATGCGTGGCGACGTGAACGAGGCTAAAGCCAAAGCGATATACGGCAGATGGAAAGACAGCTCAAACCACACAGAGCTATAGAGAACATAGCCGATCACAAAGGCTAAAGCGGTAATTCTTCTTGGTTCTGGCGCACCCAGATAGATTGACGCGATAAACGCAACCAAACAAACCAGTCCCGCCGCGCCAACGCTGTATAAGGTTTCAATCACAAAATTGTGGCTATGGAATATATCGCGCCACAGGAAGTCCCACTCATTTGTGTACAGAACCATATTACCCCAGTGCAAATATTGGAAAAAGGCCATCTGGGTGTGCCCCCAGCCGTGACCAAATAACCATTCACTCCAACTGGAATCTTGGATCGAAGCACTCATAATGGTCGATAATATCGAGCGCATCCGCAATGACATGCCGCCCTCATCCGCTGCCCCAGACATGATCAAGCCTAACGGCGCCGCTGCCAAAACAATCACCAAGACAACGACACCCCACTGCGGAATGCATTGAAGGGGCGCAGCAAGCTTGGGACGACGATGCTTAACAGCCCAAATAGTGCCGGCAAGAATGCCGCCGAGCCCCAGCAATACGATCAAAGTCAGATTCTGGGACAGAACAATGAGCAACATGGCGCTCGCACGCAGGCCGTAAAATTGAACCGTCGCGCTTTTGCCCTTCCCCCGATTTTCATCTGGGAAGAACAGCATCAAAAAACCAATGAGGCCATAGCTGTCACCGCCGGGAATAAAAATAGTTTGTCCCGTCACCATGGTGTACGCAAGAACCGCAGATACAATCAGCGCGGTAGCGGTTGCAGCAAGCCCGATAGCCTGTAGCGCCCAGGTTTGGCGTTTGAGATCGCATAAGGCCACAATCAAGATCGCCGCAAGTAGATGCCACACGGGCCCGTAAGCCGATTGATAGGTCCCGATGAGAGCGACCATCGGCACGGCGGCATTGACGGCGGCACCCCCCCCTAAGCCGGTCAACACCAGTAAAAAAACAGCACTCAGGGGAAACTCTGGTTTCCATTTTCCGTCAATGAGCCCGCGAAGCAAAAGCGCGCCCGTCGCCAGAATGCCGGACAGCAAAACCGCAATGAAAGACGAATCGACAAGGTTCCAGTACCCTGTTTGAAAAACTGAAAAGGCACCTAGCGGGCTGAATACGCCGAGCATCAAAGCCAAAACCGCCAATGCGCTGGGAATTTGTTTTAACAATCTGGCCATATCCAACATTCACCAAAACCATTCCAGCGCACAGTGTCGTTCACGCGCTCATCCAAGCTGCTTCGACGTTCACTCACCTTGACGACGACACAGAGGTTATTTCAAACATAATGAGTTTAACGCGCACTTATCAATTGTTGCTGAAGCGTTGGCCAAACTTCCGACCAACAACATTCATGGTCCGCGCCTACAACGCTGAGAAGTGAGCGCTTCGGGTCTCGTCCGATAGACCGCAAAAAGGATTTCACCACGCTATTTGGCACGATCGTGTCCTCAACGCCGACATAATGCATTTGTGGCACATTTTTTAGATCCTGAAATTGCGCCGGGTTCAAGGAATCGTAAAGCGGCGATACGCCGTGCAACCGGGTCCAATAATCGGTATCCAAATTTGCCGCGATGGTGACCAATTGAGTGACGTCTGTGCGGCGAGCGGCGAGCAATGCGGCGACCACGCCACCGCCGGAATAACCGACAAGTCGGATACTTTGCGCCTTCACTGCCGCCTTCAGCGCCGACACGCCCTGGTCCATGGACGCAATGATTTGTTTGGAATAGCGCGCAGTGGTCCAGTGGGTGTAACGGCATCGCTGACGATCGATCTCTATGGTGAATTGACATGGGCGGGCTAGATACGCCACGCTTTCTGCCTGACCTTTAGAAAACAAATCCGCAAGGGCCAGCTTCAGAGAAATAGGGTCGTCCGGGGTCGGGTCCGTCGACGGCGTATAGCGCGTTTTCCAGGCGAAACCGTCGCCTTCGATATACACCGTCAGCGTACCGTCCGGGTGGCTCGAAGTTTTTGAGGGAGTGTAGCTCCGCAGCGTAAAGGTCTGCGTGGGGATATTTTGTGCAACCCAACCCTGTGAAGCCACCAGCTGGTTTGCGGTTCCTTCTCTGTCATCGAGGAAACGAGAAGAGCACCCCGTGACGAGCAGAAGCGCAAAGAAAAGAACTGGGTAATAGGCAAAAGAAAAAAGGGCGGATATAAAATCCGCCCTTTTCCCGAGGATAACCAATTTTAGTTCGATCAGAAGTTATAACGGATGCGTCCCGTTAAACCGTAGACGTCGAGGTTGTCGCGCATGTTTGCAGCGCTGGTGCCTTCGACGTTGATCGACAATTTGTCGTTGATGTTTGCGTTGACACCGATCGCGGCGTTGATGCCGAATTTGTCATTGCTAGCGATACGACCGTTACCAAGATCAGCTGCTGCGCCTTTCTTGTAATCGTACTCAGCCATGGCGCGCACATAAGGTGAGAACTTACCGGCATTGACCGCAACCGTGCCACCGACGCTTGCGCGACCGAGGTTGATCGTGCTGGAAGCAGCAACCGTACCTGCACTGTCGGTGAAGCCGTCTTGTTTTTCACGAACCTGCAAGACGCCCGCTTTCGGCGTGATCGTCAGCTTCTTGGTGCGGAAAGATTTAGAGACGTTCACAGCGCCCATGTAACGCGTGGCGTCAAAGGAAGCGGTAACCGTGCCGTTGGTGTTGGTGGTGTCGTAGTTGAGCTTAGACACACCGATCATGCCGTCAATGACCGCACCGTTCTTCAGCACCACACCAGCATAAGGGGAGACCGTGTAACCTTTACCCTTAAACGTACCGGTATTGAAGGTCGTGGTGATATCGACGTTTTCATAAGCGATCGCCACACCGACAACTGCGTTGTCCTTAACTTTATAATCGAAACCAGCAACCAAGTTCTGGACGTCGCCGTCGAACTGGCCGCCGATGTCGCTATTATCGATGGTCGTGTAACCACCCTGGACCCACATGCCCGCTTTCTTCGCCATGCCGCCAGCGGAAACACCGCTCAGAGCGCGAGAGTCGAAGTATGCGGTTTTGTTGACCCCACCGAGGCTACCGGTATTGATGGAAGGCGGAACAAAGCCGCCGCCCGGGTTAATCGCATTTGCGACACCACCGGCGATGATTGATGCCGTAGCGGAAGAAGCCGCAGGCGTAGCGGCCGCGGTGACAAGGTTATTCGCAAGAGCCGGTGAATCGGATACCGAACTAGCTGCGAATGCATTGCCTGAAACCAGTGCGGCTGCCGCAGTCAGAGCCAAAAATTTAATACGCATGGTCATCCCTCTTAATAAACTTACCTGATAGACATACTAAGCACGTACTTGTGCTGACGTCCATGGTCTAAACCTAAACCTGCGCGCCCCAAAAAGCCCAATACAGGTAAAGATTACTAAAATCCAATTGCCTACTTTCCTAAATCAGTTCCAGGCGTATGTAAACAATAGAAACCTGCTCCCACGCCACAACCCTGCGAGGTGTGATAAATATACAACATCAAGGCAAGGTAACGCCCCAAACCCGGCCTTCTTGACGGCCATGCCTAGTCCAATGCTCATACGCACCCTGACATCCCGCTGTTCCGTGGAGCCCAAAAAAAGCATCTTGAGCAACGTCAGGGTAGGCATTCCAGTATTTCTGAGCAGAATCGCACAACGCACGGTTTGGAAGGCCCTCCTCACCTTTGAATTCAGCCGTAAATGCCATTGATGAACGCTGAGAACCGGACAGGAGGCCCGTTTGCCATATGCCGACACAAAAAATAATGAGTGACATAAGGTAAACAGACCACGCCAAAACCCTAGCTGTCCTTATTTGTTGAACGTATTTCACAGTGTTGTCCAAATGCTTATTCTTGAAAATAGACCGTTTCCCATGCGCTCCATTGTTGAGCCCCCTCGGCCCGAATTTTTATGCGCGCCTTCCCGTATGGAACGACCCAGGTTTCCCAGTAATGCCTATCGACATCGCCAAATTCCTTCCGCGTTCCCTCAACACGCATCTCTCCGGACAATGAGAAGGGCGATTCCCCGAGCTCATATCCGAGGATATAACTTGCAGAAGGATCGCCGCTCCACTCTATGGCAAAGCGCCCCGCCAACTCATCATAACCGAGTCTCGTAGATGGTTTTGGCCACAAGAGCACTGGAACGTCCTGGCCATCAGCAACTCTCTCCTGTCGCGACTCGAACAAATGCGCCGTCGATATTTTTTCATTCAGGCGTTGCCGTACAGATTCATCCATATTTCTTCCGCACCGCGCGCCCTGCCCCCTTTGAGGGCTGGAATTCAATAAATTCGTGAGTTCAAGTCTATCCGACAGCAAATCATACATGCCGTGCGCCACGATCTCACCATCTTCAACCCTAACAGTGAGCTTGCACGATTCGTTCATGGTCGCGGCAACGAAAGACGAAATATTGTGTGGATCCGGTTCGCCATACCCCCCTTTACTGGAGTAAGCGAACCATTGGCGTGTACTTTGATCTACGGTTAAGTCTCGCCCTGGCAGTGATTGAGGAGCGGAAATACCCATAAGTGACAGCATGGTCGGCATGATATCAAGGTGATCCGTGCTCAGGTCGGCGCCAAACTGCCCCCCCGTTTGACGCCATGGGTGGCGCCGCGGCAAAAGCACAAACAAGGGAATATTGACGATTTCCTCATGCAGCGACGCATCATGGGTGGTGGAAGCGTGACCGACTCTGCCGCGCTCAAGCAGTTCTTCACCATGATCCGCTGTCACGATAAGTATTGTGTCTTGATCGAGGCCCAGTTTCGTAAAGTGCCGCCAAAAAACGGTAAACCAGCGATCAAACTGCTGAATCCCTGATAAATACAGATCGTGAATCAAAGGTTGATCTTGAGCTTCAAAGTCAACACTGCCTACAGGAATAGCCGAACGCGTACGAACGATGTCGATTCGAGACTGCTGATCGCGCGAAAGTGAAGGAAGATCGGCCTGTACGGATGCTGACGCGGGGCTATAGGGCAAGTGCACATCTAAGTAGTGATGCCAAAAGACGAATTTTTCGCCATTCCGCTGACGATCAGCAAGCCAGCTTTTCCACCCCTGCCCCGTATCTACGGTTATGCCGAGGTTTTGAAACACATCGGTTTTGGCGAAGGCTTGAACATTGCCAACTTTCCAGCCTTGGTCTGCCAGTTGCCCCAAAGGTGTCTGCACATTTTGCGAAATGAACTGCCCCCGTGCATGCACCCCTTGATCAAACGGCGACAGGCCCGAAAGAATCGCGATGATGTTTGGTGCGGTCCATGCGGATACGGTGCGATGCTCACGCGGCGTAAGCGCCTCTTGCATGGTCGAAAAAAAGACCGGCGCAGACTTGGCGGTGAAATCTGATGATCTAAGGCTATCAATCGTCAAAATAACGACGTTGAAGGAGCGGTCCCGGGTCAGGTCGCGCACCGTCACGACGATCAAGACCGCCGTCACGATGAGCAACACTCTATATAAAGTGGATACCCATGAGTTGGACATAACCCCACCCTCCTGCCGCTGTTGCCGCAATCGCGCCGATTGCGAGATGCGCTCTCACGACTGCAATGTCCAACTTACGCCAGCGGTTTTCGTTGGTGAGCAGCGTCAAACCTCCCGCGATCGGCAAAAGCAGCCAGAGCGGAAACTCCAACCCGCGAAACGGGTACAGCGCCGCCAAGAACAAAAAGTATCCCGCGGCGACAGCGACCGGCGCCGCGACCTCTGCAGCATCGGCTCGCCGCCACAGCAACCGCCGCCCCTTCAGCAGCTGCACCCCCACCGCAGATGAACCTCCAGCAAGCGCGCCACAGAAATTGGTGACGATATCCGCCAAACCAAAGGTGCGCTCGATCATTGCGCCTTGCAGCATCTCGTCGAGTCCGCCGAGCATAGCGGCGATGATCACCGTTAGAAGCCCTCTTACGATGACGCGGTCCTCGTTTTTGAAGCCCAAGAACACAAGCCAAGCCAAGCCAAAGTATTGAGCAACGTGCGTGCGTTTCGCAGGAAAATCTGGATCGACACTCACAAGGCCAACAAGTGCGGCGGCTATGGCAAGGCCAAAGCAAGCAACGGCTGCGCGATTCGCGCGCAAGATATGCTGTCGGCGTATCATCCAAACGATGGAGATCACAACAGCGCCCACCGCCACCATCGCGCCCAGTTGATCGACGACGGGCCGTGGAAATTGGCTCAGCAATGCGTTGCGGATAAGGTAGCCGTATGAAAACACACCGACACAGCCATACCACAACACAAGCGACTTCAAGGCCCAGACCAAGGTGGTGTCCGTCTTAACAACCCCCTGCATCACGGTGCCCCTCCTTTGCTCTGCTCTAGTTTCAACGCTGTGACGCTATAGGGTTCAAGTTCAACCATAAAGCCTGGCGTATTCTCGACATGTGTGACAGCCACTTCAGTGTCGAAAAAATGCGTGAGCGACATTTCACTGCCAGGCACCGTAACCCAAAGTTTAACAGCCGCTTGAGCGGAATTCAGAATGATCAACATTCGCTGCCCATGCTTGTTCTTCACCATGTAGGTCACGTCATGCCCAGGCCCGTGCAAGGTTTCCGTACGCACATCAAGTTCGACATCGGTTGGCGATAGCAGCCAAGGACCGAGAGCGTTCAATTCACGGTTCACGCTGACAACCGCAGTCCACAGTTGACGCGAAGCTTCCAATTCAGCCGCGCTGGCGACATGTGGAGGCTTACCGTCATTGTTATAATCAATATCATGAGGATAGAGCGCTTTGGGATCAGGGCGCACGCCAACGATGCCATCGTCGCGCATCACAAAACTATCGTAGGCAAACACAATGATCCCCGACGCTCCATGCATGACGGCGCTATACACCATGGCGCGATATTCTTGTGGGGTCGGCATGCGCCATCCCCTTTCCTCCCCACCGAACGCTTGAACGACAAACCACACAGGCTTGGATTGCGGATTAAGCGCGCGCGCTAGCGAGACAGTTTCCGCGACACGTTGCGGCGGCGACGTATCGCGCAATTTGCGAACCGTCACGGGATAATTAAAGTGGGCGCTGATATCGCCAACGACAGCCCAATCACGCCAAATCTCATCGACTTTTTCCGTATGTGGTCCATCGAGGGCAAAAACAGGATGATTAGGATCGATCCCCTTAATGCGCTGCCGACGACGATGAAAACTTTCCAAAGCCTGCCGCGAGTCCGCAATAGACAATATATGGCTAGGTTCTTCATCGAGATACCAGCCCAGCACAACGGGATCGTTTCGGTAGGCAAAAACCAAATCGTCATTAGGGTAATGAACAACAGCCTGAAGTCCGGCTTTGCGTAGGCCCTCGAGAACGGGCTCAACAGCCTGCCCCTCCCACAAATGCACGAATCCAAAACCTGCATCACGGATGCTGGAAAAAAACGCACGCGTATTTTGTCGCCCGTCGGCATGCACGTGATACAAACCGACTTGAAGCGCGTCTGCGCACATTAGGCAATCGCTCTCGGCATTTAATCTTTTGGGATCCGTGTTTGTACATGACACAAGAAGCGCCCACGCCCCGCAAAACAGGCATACTTTTAAATACCGAAACGGCGCCACAAGCATGCTTGCCTCAGTGGATAATGATCTGCGCCCTTGCAACGACGCAGCCCCGTTCATTAAACGAAAAAATAGATTAAACAACATCATCGTACAATAGAGCAATTACCCCCTAATAAATGACTTCACTCGATTTTCAATTGATAAAAAAACATCAAATGGCTTAAAGTATATTTCGATAAATTTAGTGTATATATACTTTTTAATTTCAGCCAAACGATATCCTTCGTCACATTCTTTCAAGTAGGACTTAACGATCGATTTATACCTTTGCTCAAATACCCACCGTCTCCTGAATCTTCCAATAACTTGTTCCGAAAAAAATTGGGGTGATTGATTGCGCATGATACTTTCAGCCCGTGACCAAATCCGCTCCGCCTGACCGCTATCTTCATACAAATTAAAGCCATGTCCCTTCCAGACGTCTCTTTTGGACGCCAGGATTTCAGGCAAAAAGCACGCCCCCTCGCCTGCCGCAATGGTCCAACAACAAAGCGCATCGGCAAACCCTTGCAATTGAGGATCAAATCCCCCGATACGCACAAGCGACGTGCGCTTAAAGATGCACGAAATACCTTCAAACCAGCTCCCGACCTCATATAGCCGTTCGACGGCCTCGGGTGGGGTAATATAGCCTTCGGTGTTTCGACCGGCCGGGGTGCGGATGCCAGCCTGAGGAACTCCGCTGGCGTTCACGTCTTGGACATACGCTGAGCATATGCCGCATTCGGGGTGCCGCTCAACCAATGCAAGAGATCGACGGTAAAAACCTGGCAGAACAAAGTCATCACCGGCCAAAAAGTGCACCCAAAGGCCATCGGCAGCAGCCAATCCCTTGTTTAAGCAATGATTTACACCCAGGCTCCTCTCATGACGAAAAATCTGTGTGGGGATGCTCTCATCCAAATGGCTTTTGACAACCTGCAGGCTATCGTCATTAGAACCATCGTCAATAATAATCAGTTGATCGATGACGTCCTTTTCACGCATAACGGAAGACATACAGTCACTAACGACTGATTGCTCATTACGAAAGAAAACGACGACTGATAATTTGCCATCTCCGACTGCATTGTCATTCATTCTAGAGTTGCTCTTGGCTGAACTGTTCATTGCGACCATGGCCAGCGCCGTCAAACAACATAGGACGCTCGCTAAAGCCATTATGTGACGGGGGTATCGCTCTTCTTGACATGATGTCATGATGTTAAGCCGCTTGCCCCCCGTGGTTCAAGGCATCAAATTGCTCTTGGGCCCACTCTAACGCCTCACGGTCAAAAACCACGCCCGCACACTCCATGCCACATGCGCAAAACTAACCCTTTGCATGGCGCACTCATTACGTTATCAGGGATTATTCACTCGAAACGTAAGGAAACCGGATTGATGTCCAGTCACGCTCAAGACTTCTTTAGCCAAACAGCCGAAATCGCCAAAACGATTGATTTCAAAATTGTCGATGAATTGGCAGAAGAACTCGTAAAACTTCGTGAAGCGGCGGGACGCCTGTTTATCCTTGGCGTTGGTGGCAGCGCTGGTAATTGCAGCCACGCGGTGAACGATTTTCGCAAACTGTGCTCCATCGAAGCGTATGCACCTGTCGACAATGTGTCTGAACTGACCGCGCGGACCAATGACGAAGGGTGGGACACTGTATTTGCGGCTTGGTTGAACACCAGCCAAGCCAATGCAAAAGATGCTATTCTCATCTTTTCCGTAGGCGGCGGCGACGCGGAAAGGAACATTAGCCCCAACATCGTGCGCGCCATCGATCTCGCAAAACAGCGCGACATGAAGATTTTTGGCATCGTGGGCAAAGACACCGGCTACACCGCTCAGAAAGGCGACAAAGTGGTCGTGGTTCCTGTCGTTGATGAGCGCCGTATCACACCGCACAGCGAGGCTTTCCAGGCAGTCGTCTGGCACTGCCTCGTCTGCAACCCCATTTTGCAGCAAAACGAGACCAAATGGGAAAGCTCCGTCTGATCGGCACCTGACATGTCTGCACGTATAGCCGTATTTCTCGACCGTGACGGTGTCTTGATCCGAAGTGACATTCGCGGCGGGCGGCCATACGCCATCACCTCTGCCGATGACATGGACATATTGCCCGACGTCCCCGACGCCATAGCGCAACTAAAGGCGGCAGGCTATCTCTTGGTCGTGGTTACGAACCAACCTGATGTCATCGACGGTACACTCTCGCGCGAGACTGTTGAAACCGTGAATGCCGCCCTGGCGACGGAACTCGGCATTGACGATTTTCGGGTTTGCTATGAAAAAGAAAGCCCCCAGTCCCGTTGCTACAAACCTAAACCGGGGATGATTCTCGACGCCGCCCACGACCACAATATCGATGTGAAAAAAAGTTATATGGTCGGGGATAGATGGCGCGACATTGGTGCTGGTAAGAACGCAGGATGCTATTCAATATTTATTGACTGCGGGTATAGCGAACAAAAACCTCACCATCCCGATGCGACAGTGCCTTCCCTACTGGAAGCTACACGCATTATTTTAGCTCGTGATGCAAATGAATAGGTTCTCCACCAAACGATAATGGAAACTTCAATTTTGCCTACACGTGATACGATAGAGTTTGACTTTAGGTTTAGTGGTATTTATTTTCCCCGCCACCGGCAAAGAGAGTATACCATTACGTTTTCTTTTGCTTCACAACTGTTATAAATATTCACTTATGACTGCTCCATAGCTTCACATTGGGGCGTCCGTTATATTGAGAGAAAGACCGCAAGAAATTAGCGGTTATAGGGGGGCGTAATGGGCTTGTTGGCTGGGTACAGGGCATTCGTTAGCGCCCTCAAAATACCTGATCCAGATTCTTTTACTTTTTTCTACCATTTCGGCTATCAGCACTATGCCTTGGGCGACCTATTGACCATGGAGGTTCAAACTGCGGTTCGCGCCGCCGAAGCGCAATGTCAGTACATTGACGTCGTGATTGGGCTCGACCCAGGAAAGCCTGCAAGCCAATTGCAGGGATTCATCACGCCTTTGAACCACAGATCTTACCTCGACAACCTATTTCCTGCTTTTTTATGCATGCCCAATCTTCGCTCGCTCCGGCTGGTGCGCGACCGCCTCAGCTATAGTTACCTGTACGCCTCACGCGCGCTCAGCAAAATCCCTTACTGGCCCAGCTTGAAAAATGAATTAAAGATGCACCAGGAGTACCCTCTCGGACATCACGAAATAAATGCGTACTACGAAAAACACGGCGCCATCCCGAAACTTGCCGCTCCCAGAGGCTACGAAATGTGGGCGTCGCGGTTTATTGAGCAGCATTTCTCGGGGAAGAAGGTCGTGGTCATCAATCCACGCCAAAGCTCGCTGGCAAGCGTGCCAACGGTGACATATCGTGATGCTGAGCTTGATACATGGATCAATTTCCTCAGCACGATGTCAATCAAGCACCCCGATGTCATGTTTGTTCCCGTCGGCGGATACGCCGAACAGGATCAAAGGCTATTGCTGTGTAAAAACGTCTTTATCCCCCGGTGCAACGGACAAAACCTCGCCCATGAGCTGGCGCTGTTACACAACGCAGACATGTTCATCGGCACATCCAGCGGCTTTGCCACCTATGCAACCTTTACGGATATTCCCTATGGCATTTTGAACATCGAACACATGTTCGCGGGTTGGGTTGGATTGTCCGTGGGCGACCGTCACTATCCCTTCGGGAAGCCCAATCAAATCCTGACCTGGGAAAGCGAAACTTATGAAAGTCTGGTCGAATTGTTCGATGAAATTTACGAATCGCTCAACACCAAGTCACCGCAGCATAGCGGCAGAGCTGCTAAGCTTTCAAATGCTTAGGGGGAAACGATGAGCGGTGCCTTATCCCGATTGTACGTCCGATCTCTCAACCGCAGTGGCTTGATCAGTACGAGCATCGCAATTTCCATGGAAGTGGCGCTGTTGAGCAAGCACATCTTCTTGCTGTTCGCGCGCACGGCTAAGCGCTGGCTGACGAGGTACCAACCGATTGACTGGATGGATTCCGAGGTTCACCGCTTTGCCGTGTTCCTTTTGAATATGGGGACCAACCGCTTTGGCTTGCGTCACAGGTTTTTCAATCTGGCGGGTTCCAGCATCCTTAAATACCGCGAATTGCAATGCACGGATAAACTGATGCACGTGGCTACATTGGAAGGAGGACTTGATCAGGGTACGGCCTTAAATTTCTTCTCTTTCATGACGCACATTTTCGCCCACAACCTTGAACTTCCGCCGCACCAGCCCGTCAACGTGAGCATCCGCATTGCCGCCAACGCCGCGCGCGACACGGCACACCTTACGGACTTGGCCTCGCTGTACCTTCTATGCACCAACGGTAATAATCTTGAGTTTCATTGGGATGACGCAGCAGCCGACGCGCAATTACCTCTGAGCATGTCGGCCCACGAACGCCACAGATGGGCCGCGCATAGAAATGCCTATGCCCTGAACACCCGGGCGCTGCAACAGACTTCGTTCGACCTCCAACGGACACCGCCCAGTATTGAAAAACCCCTGGATACCCGAAAGCATTACAACGACTACATCAAAAGTTCGGTGCCGGGCAGTGTGATCATCGGCGTCAGCCTAAAAGAAGGTACAGATGGAACCATTCCACTTGATGACGTAGCGCCTTGGCTGGACTTTTTTCGAACCGTCAAGAGCAACCACCCGCATGTGGTGTTTATTTTGCTCAACAGGGTCGATGGCTGGGAAAAAATTGTCTGGCCCGAATATGTCCGCCCCATACGCAGCCATGGCTTCACCTTGATGCAATCCATTGCCGCCGCGCAAAACACCGACATATTCATGGGCGTTGTGGACAGCTTTGGCCTCGTGGCGTATCAAAGCCGAGTTCCTGGGATATACTTACCCCTTGAACGAGAACTCTGCGAAGCTGAAGCGTCTGACGAGATCCAATTTCAAGAGACGGCCCCGCATTGTTATGCACCCGTCACTATGCCCAGCACGGCTTCATTGAAGTTTCAGTTGGATAGAATCCTAGCAGCCATCCACTTACCAAATGAATCCGCCCCTCTGTCATTTGACGATTACATTGCGTCCAAAGTGACAAAGAAGGCGAAACCACCGGCACGGAGCGTAAAACCGCGCGCTACAAAAAAACCGAAATGAACGCACCTGGGACAAACAAGATGGCGTCAGTCACAATTCTTCTTTCGAACTATAATCACGAAAAGTATTTGCCCGATTCGTTATGGCACATCTGTAACCAAACACGACCAGCCGACCAAATTATCATTGTCGATGACGGCTCTACCGACAACAGCCTCGACGTCATCAACGAATTCAAAAAACAATTCCCTCATATCCAGGTGATTGAAAATGGCCAAAACATCGGCCTGCAGGCAACCATCACCCGCACCCTGGACTTGGTTGACACGGACTATTTGGTCTGGGCGGCTTCCGATGATCGCTTATTGCCCAATTTTTTGGAGCGCAACATGGCGTTGCTTGAGCATCACCCCGAGGCTGGCCTGGCCTTTTCCGAAACTTCGGTCTTGCTTGGTGACACGGAAGAAATCGACCGCTTCGCCATCAACCCCAGCGTAAAATGGATATTCGATTTATCCAATTTACCCGAGTTCCTATCCGAAAACGCCCTGCGCAAACGCATGCAAAGCGCATACCTGCCGATTGCGAGCAACAGTTCCGTCATCAACGTCAAGTTTCTGCGTAACCTAGGCGGTTTCCCTAGGGCGCTTGAGTGGCATTCCGACTGGTTTATGGTCTATGCGCTATCCATGATCCATGGCTGCTGCATTGTCCCAGACACCCTGGCTCTTATCCGCTCAAACCCAGATAGTTATTCGGACAACATGCGCGATGGCGAGGCGCAAAAGAAGGTTCTGCTTTCTATGCTGGCCATCTTGCGGCGCAAAGAGTTCGCCATCCCACGAAGCTACTTCCGCGCGTGCCCATCGAACCTGTCACCCTTTGGCGTCTTGATGCTCAAGGTACTCGCCACACGCCCCTTGGATTGGGACCTCTTTGTTCCTTATTTCATCTGGAAAGCCAAAGAGTACAAACGGGGCCATGGATTGACGTGGGGCACCACATTCAAAAACTTCGTCAAACGGGCCTTGAGAATCACCTAAGCCGTAAAACCTCTCAGGCACGACGTCACATCTTGCCACCGATGATATAAGCCATCACGCCCGAGGTGATAATGAGCGCTCCTACCAAGCGGGCTTGGGTCATTTTCTCACCTAAAAACACGACCCCGATTAACGATGCAAACAGGATGCTCATTTCCCTGAGCGCCGCCACCGAACCAATGGCTCCCTGGCTCAGCGCCCACAAGAACACACCGAATGCAAGCAACCCCAGCGTTCCGCTCATCAGCGTGATGACAAAATCGTTACGCAAAGTGGTCCACAACTCATTGCCGCGCCAAAACCACACGACAATCACAAAGGCCAGCCCGTCAAGCGTGACCAGCCAAGCCGCAAAGCTCAGGCCATTGCCGCTGACGCGAATGCCGTAGCCATCTAAAACGGAATACAAACCGACCATTAAGCCGGTGAGCGCCCCTCCCACCATCATTTTGGTGTTGGATCTGGGGCTCTGGCCCTCAAGCGCGAAAAACAGCAGCCCGCTACTGATTAAGATGATGGCCAAGAATTCGTAAAGTGCAGGTTGTTCGCCAATGACGGCAAAAGCAATCACCGTTGCGAATATTGGCGCAGTTCCGCGCGCCACGGGAAAAGCCTGGCCAAGATCCCCAACCAAATAGGCGCGCGCTAAGCTGATCTTGTAGGCGTTGTGCAAGACAACAGACGTCGCGATGATCGGCCACACCTCTGGATTGGGCAAAGGCACCCAGGCCAACGCCAGCGCCGCCACGGCTGCGCTGACGACATTCATGCCGGCAAGCCCGGACAACTTATCCGGCCGTCCCTTAATGATCGCATGCCAAGACGCATGGAACAGTGCGGCGCCCAGCAAGGCGAGAACGATGCTGATGTCCATTTAGGACTCAGTCATCGCTGGAAACACCTTGCACCTTTTTCAAGCCCTCTTCCAAGGGCGTGTAGCTAAAGTCCGGAAAGGCATCCGCAGTTCCACGGGGGTCAAAAGGCCGATAGCCATCGTGCGGCATCGGTCCGACACGCGGAGAGCCTTTTATAGCGATACGACGATCAGTATTCGCAACCACCATGTCCGCAATGTCACGGAAAGAAGTAACCTGCCCTGTCGCCGCATTGAGGTCGCCCTCACTACGATGAAGCACCATCAAGCTGATCAATTCGGCAACGTCATCAACAAGAACATGATCTCTGCGCTCTTCGCCCTCACCGAACAAAACAATATCCTGACCGTCCGCGACCAATCGACGGAAGCGGTTGGGTCCATAGCCGTTATGCGGATCATTTTCGCCATAAATCAAGGTCGGACGAATAATCCCAAGCGGCCCCTTAACGGTGTTGCGCAAAGCAACTTCACGGGCCAAATGCATCACCCCGTGCAAGGAGTCGGGTTGAGCGCAGCTGTCTTCCGTCAAGGGATCGGCAGAATCGCTAAATACGGCATCGGAACTGACGTAGATCACATGTGCAACTGGCTTTTGTTCCAGAGCAACGCAAACATTTTCCAGCATGAGCATATTGGCTGTGAGCATGGTGACGTCTTTGACCGGGGCCTTTGCGGACACGAAAATCAAAACATCTTGCGGTGATAGCAAGTCCACCAACATGTCTGATGCATTCGGCGTTTCAAGGTCGATGTCTTGGCGCGTCAGTGCCAGAACATCGATCCCCAATGCCTCTAGTTTTC
>Ga0316204_10004197_pt1 | contig 26528 bp, 23 predicted proteins | sample 6monrhotite_MG_2_FD_205661 | JGI IMG/M metagenome (GOLD analysis project Ga0316204, IMG submission 205661) | Microbial mat bacterial communities from mineral coupon in-situ incubated in ocean water Damariscotta River, Maine, United States -... | ecosystem: Environmental > Aquatic > Marine >...
TTCGCGCTGGAATTTGGCGATTATGACGTTTCGATCCGCGTCCCGCAGGACTTCATCGTTTCGGCGACCGGCGTCCTGCAAAATGCCGACGAAGTTCTGACCCAGCCGCAACGAGACCGCCTCGAAGAGGCGCGTGATGCAGACGAACCCGTTTTCATCGTCACGCCGGCTGAAGCCCGTGCGAATGAACGCCGCGGCACACGCTCCATGGCGACATGGGAGTTCCGGGCCGAGAATGTCCGCGACTTCGCCTGGGCCGGTTCCCGCAAATTCATCTGGGACGCGGTTGGCGTTGCGCAGGACGGGATGGGCGAGGCCCCAGACCTGGTCATGGCGATGTCCTTCTATCCGAATGAAAGCGAGCCGCTCTGGTCAACCTTCTCGACCCGGGCTGTCGCGCATACGCTGGACGTCTACAACCATTTTGCCTTCCCCTATCCCTATCCGGTCGCGCAATCGATTGCCGGCCCGCAAGGCGGGATGGAATATCCGATGATCACCTTCAATGGTGGATCCTATGGCCGTCCGATGGTCGATGATGACGGCAATCTGAGCTATGCGTTCGGCGCCAAGCGCGGCCTGATCGGCGTGATTATTCACGAGATCGGCCACATCTATTTCCCGATGGTCGTCAATACGGACGAGCGTCAGTGGACCTGGATGGATGAGGGCATCAACACCTTCCTGCAATTCCAGGCCGAACAGCAATGGGAAGAAGGCTTCCGCTCGCGCCGTGGTGATCCGGACCTGATGACGTCCTACATGGCATCCAGCAATCAGATGCCGATCATGACGCAGTCGGACTCGATCGTTCAGTTCGGCAGCAATGCCTATGGCAAGCCGGCTACCGCCCTGGTGGTGCTGCGCGAAACCGTGCTGGGCCGCGAGCTCTTCGACGATGCCTTCCGGGCCTATTCAGAGCGCTGGCGCTTCCGCCGCCCGACCCCGTATGATTTCTTCCGCACGATGGAAGAGGTCTCCGGTGTCGATCTCGACTGGTTCTGGCGCGGCTGGTTCTATTCCACCGACCATGTCGATATCTCGCTGGACCGCGTGATCGAGGGCACGTTCAACACGGAAGACCCGGCCATTGAAAGCCTGCTGGAGCGGGCTGACGATACCGAGCTGCGCGAGAACCTCACCCCGCAACGCAACGCGGCCGAGGGCATCGTGACCTATGCCGAGCGCAATCCGGAAGTCCGTGATTTCTACTCCGAGAATGATCCGTTCACCGTTACCAATCGCGAGCGTGAAGCTTATGAAAGCGCCCGCGAATCCATGGAGGACTGGCAAGCCGAGATTCTCGACAGCGGTGAGCGCGTCTATTATCTGGACTTCACCAATGAGGGTGGGGTGGTCATGCCGATCATCCTTGAATTCACCTTCGCGGACGGATCGACCGACCTGGTCCGGATCCCGGCTGAAGTCTGGCGCTACAACCCGCAAAACGTCACCTGGACCTATCTCACCGATCGCCAGGTCGTTTCAGTCGAGTTGGATCCGCTGCGTGAAACAGCGGATGCGGATCGCACCGACAACTACTTCCCGCCGCGTATCGAACCGACGCGTCTCGAGCTCTACCGCTCGTCCAATAATCCATCCAGCATGATGGACGACATGGACTTGCGTGTGACCCGTGACTCGGCACGTACGCGTCCGGAATAGGTCTGCAGGAGGACGGCGAAAACGCATGCATATCCGTTCGATCCTCCTGACCGCATTGGCGGGGCTGTCGCTGGTGACAGCCCCGTCGCTTGCTCATCGCATGCATGCCGGTGTGACCGAGGTCGCCGTCAATGAACGTACCGACGAGCTGGAGATCATCCACCGCGTCTATGGACATGATTTGATGGAAGCGCTGGACCGGATCGATCAGGACGTCGCCAGCTTCGTCGCCACACCTGAAGGGCTTGCTGAAGTCGGCGCCTATGTCGGCGAGGCATTCCGCATAGCCGACACGGACGGTGAGCTGTTGGCCCTGTCCTATATCGGCGCCGAAATTGATAGCGAGTTCGCCTGGGTCTATTTCTCGGCCGCCATCCCGGCAGAGCAGGCCAGCTTCATCGTCGATAATGACCTGCTCGCCGAGACGTTCGACGACCAGGTCATGATGACGAATCTGCGCTTCAATTCCCAGGTTCGTACGGCCATGCAGGGGCCGGGACGCCGCTCACCGGTCCGGGTCCGGTTTTCCGACTAAACCTTGTGAACCGCGGCCGGGCAACGGCATTCAAACGCGCCGGCCAGTTCGCCTTCGGTACGCGTATAGTCGAACGTCACCTCATCCCCGGCCGCCAGGTCACGCAGCGCCACCAGTGTCGGCAGCCCGGTTTCGACATCATAGACGATATGGCAGTTCGGCTCGCACGCATGATTGACGAAATGGCCATAGCCGGTCGGTTCGACATGGCGGCGATCATCCGTGCGAAACGAGTAGGGCGTCTGCTCCATACCGACCGGGCCATCAATGCCCAGGATCGTCTCGCCCGCGCGGACCGCCTGTTCGATGACCGTGCCCCAGCCATGGGTGGGTGAGCGATCCAGACGCACGGCTGGCGCATGGGCGATCACATAAGGCCGGGCACCATTCCCGCCCTGACCCGCGATGCGGCCATCCAGCGCATGGCCAAGCAGGCAGGGCGCCGACACCAGGTCGAGCATCACGCCGGAACTTGCCGCCGTTTCCGCACCATCAAATTCCAGCATCAGGGCGAGCTTCTCGCCCGTCACCATGCCCCGCGCCTCGGCCCGCTGCGCCGCGCCGTCGCGCTCGGCAATCCGTTCGACCGAGCCGGACACCCGGCCGTCCTTGTCGAACATCAGCGTCACGCGATCATAAAACCGCGACCCGCCTGCGGCGACATGAAAGCCGATCAAATGTAGTGGCTGTGACGCCTCTCTGGTTGTTCCAAGAAACTGCGCCATGCCCAAATCCCCCAACTCAAACAATAAGGTGACGTCAGGGTAAAGGGTTCGCCCGACCGGGCAAGCACGGCACGCGTATTCCAACTATTCACGGCGCGATGTCCGGGTCCCGACGCGTATGGCTATGCGCCCTGCCGGCCACGTTCCTCAGCCAGGCGCACCAGGATGGCCTCGATCCGGGCGCGCAAGGCAATCAGGACCAGATGGGAATTGTCCTGGGTGATGTAGGCGCCCTGCAAGGCATCCAGGATTTCCGGGTCCTCAAGCAGGACCGAGCGATCGACAGCCTCGACACTGCCAAGCTGCTCGAAGGTCTCGGACGGACGGCCCGTAAGATCCAGCGCTTTGGCGCGAATGATCACACGGCCCAACTCATTGATCGAGCTCGTGAACTGAGAAAACTGGCTGCGCAGGAAGCTGACATTGCTGTCGTAATTATAGAGTTCGTCCCGAAGGTCTTCATTCCGGATGAGGCGCAAGCGGCCCGTCGACACCATTTCCTGAAACGCAACAGATGGCCCTGGCATCGTCGCCACGGAATCCACCAGGGCGAGATCGGCGGCAAGGTTCGCCTCGTCCAGCTGGCCGGCCCGAATCCCGGCGATCAGACGCCCGGTCACGTCCAGATAGAGTAATTGCCGCTCTATACCCCGCTCGGTCAGTGCCAATTGTTGTTCGAAATCACGCTCCAGTCGCTCCAGAAGACTATGCGTCTCGATCCGCTCCTGGCGGGCCTCATTCCAGTTATTGACTTGCAGACCGATGAAAACACCGAACACCACAATCAGCGTTTCGATCAGCACGGTAAACCAGTCCTGCTTGCGCAGGGCGATAACCAGACGACGCAAGATCATGAAGTCCCCCCCGGGGCCGTTTTGACCCGTCTCCAAAGAGCGCGTTGTGGTCAGCAAGGCAAGCATGGGCGGGATTCCGCGCACCGCGTCGGGAAGAAAAGAGAGCCGCCGCCTCCTCCTCTGCCCAGGGAGAGGGGGAAATCCCGGTGCCTAAACCCCAATCTCCTCCCATCCCCCAATCATTTTTCCCGGGCGAAGACCCGGGACCCACAGAGCGATCAGTCGAGCGATGTGTTTCCAGCAGGTCCCGGTTCGCGGCGAGGCGCGTCCGGGAAAATGGGGGGGCGTGGGGCTCCTATTTCAGTCCGCTTTGTCACATGAGTCGACATTGACGGCACTCGAGGTGTGGATTTTTATGACGTTATTCTACCGGGCAGTGAGCTTTGTCGCGGTCGGCTGCTGGTTGAGAGCATTGAATGGCCTGCTTGCGTTGTACCGGTTCAGATGGCGCATTCGACTGTTTCTCTGGGTGCCGGATAAGACCTACGGGATGCTGGCCGCATGAATGTGTCTCTGGACTGCCGCCCGTAAAGTGGTCCGTAGTCCGAGAGCGAGACGGCTAAACGAGCGCGGGAACGGCCTTTCGTTCCATCGCCAGATTAAACATTTCCAGAACCACCTCCCCATAAGACAGATCTGCATCAATCCGGCATGCTTCTGGATAATAGCTGCTGTCTCTCGTCATTCCCGGAACCAGATTGGCCTCCAGAAAGTGAGGCATGCCTCGCGAGTCCATCTTAATATCGATCCGCCCGTAATCTCGTGCGCCCAGAGCAATAAACGAGCGCAACGCAAACTCTGCAACTTGAGTCCGAAGATCCCCGTGGACAGCTTGAAGAACCTCCTGATTCTCCGCTTTCGCCCTGGCGCCCAGGATTCTGTCCCCATGCTGGTTGGGTTGGGCAATAATTTCTACAGGCATTACACGCGGCGGCTGATGGGCACCCTTGCCGAGAATGGCGACCGTAAATTCTCTTCCCGTTAGGACCCGTTCAACAAGGGCCACACGACCAAAGCTTTGAACGACGGAACGAATTTTCGCCTCGAGGCTGGGAAAATCATGAACAATTGAACTGTCATCAATGCCATTCCCGTTTGCTGCGTCCAGAGGTTTTACGAAGAGAGGAAACGCGAGCGGCAACCCACGTTCGACGCTATACTGTTCAGGACGCGCGAGAAAAAAATCAGCCGTTGCGATGCCTTTGTTTCGAAGGAATGTTTTCGCGACGCTCTTGTTGGAATCAAAGTCCAATGTCTTGATGTCTGACCCTGAGTGAAAAACGTCATTGCGATCGAAGAAGTCAGACAGCCAAATTGGCTCGCCGCTGAGATCGTCAATAATGTATTTGACGCAAAGGATTACCAGATCAGGGCGTCTATCAACGATGTTCTGGAGGTCGCTCTTCGACGCAACGAGATTGAACCGAACAGCTGAATGCTTATCGCCGAGAATATCTGCGATGCCCCGGCAAGTATCGACGGTGCCGAAACCACTCTCTCGCATGCCCGTATTGACGGTTGTTACTACTTCTATTCCACCAGATTGCGTTGCGGATGGCTGAAGGTTTGTCCTGCGAGTTTTCATCGGTTTTCGCTAACGCATCGACCGGACAGTTCTTCAAAAAGGGGATTGCAACGCCAACCATCACCCGAGTTTGTTAAATGAGCATTTTCGGGAACAATGACCGCTACGCATTCCGATGCGCGAGCGGAGAATCCTCGTAGACACTCCCACCCAGTTCCATGAGACATATCCGTAAGATAGCCGTTTTCGGGCACATCAATCGCCGCACACTTATTGCGGATTTTTCGGTATCCACGTGAGCACGCCCACCCATCTCCATAAGTGCTTCTAGACAGGTATCCGTTTATCGGGACATCAATCTGCAGACAGGTGTCGCTCTCTGTTGCAAAACCGCGCTCTCTTGCGAAACCGCGCTCACACTCCCAGCTCCAGCCATTTTCCTTTAGGTAGGCGTTCGCAGGAATGGCGAATTCTCGACACTCTCCATTCACAGCCTCGAACCCGCGATGGCAGTCCCAGCCGGTGCCAAAACGCCTGTCATTGAGATAGGCATTTGTCGGAGCAACCACGGCCACACATGTGGCGGCAGTTTCTCGGTACCCGATGTCACAGGACCAGCCCTGACCGTAGTTTTGTTGGGTGGCGTTGTCAGGAACGGGCGTGGTTATTGTCGTTTGCGCTGAGGCGGAAGCAGCCGATGCGAGCAGTAGCAGCGTTGCAGATGTGACCCTGGCGATCTTATTCATGATTGGGCTCCACAGAGAGTTGCAATAGCTATTCACTCCCTGGTTCCTTGTTTGAGGTTGTTCGAGCGCTGGCGGTGGAGCGCCCAAATTCGTGGAAACGATCGGAGTCTGCTTCGATCGCTCGCGCCAAGGCCTCGTGATCCACGGACCAATAATGGGAAAGGCCCGGCTTTCCTTTTGGGGGACGTTTCACAAGGATCGTCTCAATGTGCCGATAGGCCTGAAACGACGATCCGAGGATCGTCTCCTCTTCGGTTTCGACCGTGTATGTTCCAGCAGGAAACCGCTTTTCAATGTCGTCAATGACGAAGGAAAACTGGAAGGCAACCAGCTTCTTGTTGACCCTTTTGTCCAAGCGCGTTCTCCCATCGTCAGACTATCGGATCCAACCAAGCCGCAGGCGCGCGCAGGGGCCTCAACGACGCCGAAATACCGGAGCCAGAGCGCTAGTTAAATTGTTCGATTTGGCCGTGAGGTCGCAAATGACCAGCGCTTCTTCCAGAAGCGCAAGTAATAGCCTGCTCGCTGTATAGGTGAGCAAGGCTGAGATTACAATGATAATTTGTGATCGGCAGCTTTTAGGATAGCGTTGCTGGCCGGATGGCAAGCCCGGGTGAACTTTCCTCCCCACACCGTCGGGAGGTGGATCGTCCGTCAGGGCGAGACGGAGGGGCTGGCACGCGCCCGACTAGGCGACAGCCGCGTGCGGGTAGTCCGGTTCCCGGTTCTGGAATGACAGGATCGCGGGCTTCACCACGATGCCGGCATCCACATTCACCGCCCGGCGGATGGTCTCGCTCCCGGCCCATTCATCACGCCCGCCAATCACCACCGGCAAGTGCACCACCAGGGCAGCGGAAATCGAGCGTGTGGCGCTTTCCCAGAGATAGCTGGGGGTGTGATCAACTGCGTAATAATCCGCTTTGCCGACCCGGATCATCGGCGCGCTGAAGCTGGTCGGCCGGGCGAAGTAAAACCCCATACCCTCATCGCAGCTGACATCGATGATCAGGCTGCCGGGTCTGATATCGTCCTTTTCCGCCTCGGTGACGAACATGGTCGGGTGACCGGTATTCTGCAGCAGCCCGTTCACGATGATATCGGCCTCGCCGATCAGGGCCGAGAGGGGGCGTTCGGACCCGTCATGTTCGATCACCATCATGCGCGCTTCGCCCGCGCCGCCTTCGCGCAATCTCACATAGTGACAGTCGAGTACCTCTTCTCGCACCTCGTGATCGGGGCGTTGGATACAAATGGTGATGTCGCGAAAACCATGCGCTTTCAGCGCATAGATCGCGCCGCGGCTGACGGCCCCGAAGCTGAAGATGATCGCCTTGCGCTGATTGCCGTAATGCCCGTCTATCCCCTTCAGGCGCAGGGCATGCAGGACCGCACAATAGCCGGCCATTTCATTATTCTTGTAGAATGTGTGACGCCCGACCTGACCGGACGGACCCCAGACAAACATGTCCTCGAAGGCAATCAGGGTAAGGTGCCGGTCAATCGCAGCCTGGGTGATGGCACGCTGTTGGGCACAATGGGGATAGCCCCACAGGATACCGTTTTCACGCAGCCCCTGCAGATCAGACTGTGTGGGCTTGGCAATGATCACATTGCCGATCTCTGCCAGCAGATCAGCGCGCGGCGCAACGCCGCCCGTCTGCGCGGCAATCTGTGAGTCCGAAATGTCAAAGGGCGCACCATAGCCTTCTTCAAAGATCAGATGCTGGCGATCGTCTTGCGGTATGCGCGCCAGGTGATCGGGGTGAATGGGCAGGCGTTGTTCATCCGGCTTGTTGGAAGTCCCGATGACTCCGAAGGTCAGTTTGCTCATTTTGGTGCCTTTTTGCGGGGAAGCCGTCCGGGGTCAGGATGATTGTCCGGGATCCGGAAGGTCCCGACGACGGACGGCATGAAGGTGCACGCCTCATCCGCCGCCGGTCGCGAGCGCAAGGCGCTCAATCCGCGAGCAATGATGGGTGTGGCTGCAGTGGCGATGAGTTGGACTTGTCAACGACAAGCGTGCCAGTGCTACGCCACAATCCCGGCAATAGCCAATGAATACGGATTTCAGCGCCAGCCAGGCCGAAGGCCCGGGGAGGGGCATCGTCGTTTCCGCCCCACAAGGTGGGGAGGTGGATCGCCCGTCAGGGCGAGACGGAGGGGCCGCCGCAGGCGGAATGCCACTCTCAACCTCGCTAGCGCTCAGCCCCATCGACCAGACGGAGTGGGTGACGGGCGCGAGACGCAAGAACGTTGCCCCCCGCAGTCCCGCACCTGTCGGAAACAAGCGCGCCGAGCGCGCTCCGGGCCATAAACCCATTGCCGGGAGATCGCCGTATCCGGTTCTTCAGCTCAAGGGGCATACCCGCGGAGCGGCGCCTGCGGCGCCCTTGACCTGAAGAACCGGATACGGCCCGCTGGCTGGCATGGGGTTTAAGCGGGTGGGGAGGGCAGAAGTTGAGCGTTCCCGCTTTTTTTTGGACATGCGTTCTTAGGTGGGGGCTGAGCTAGGTGGCGAGCTTTGCGAGGAACTCCTAGGTCCTGTATCACACGACCCATAGTTGCCTTTCGGTGGGGTTCGAATGAAAATTTCAAGAATCAAGGTTGAGCGATTTAAGCGGTTCCATGACTTAACCGTAGAAGAAATTCCTCAATGTAAGCTGGTGGTTATTACCGGACCGAATGGCTGCGGAAAATCTTCACTGTTCGATGCGCTTCACATCTGGAAGGGCGAGCGATCAGGGACTGTCGGATTTAATGGAAATGACCCTTACTTCCGCCGGGGTGTGGCTGCCGCGGGCAGCATCCCAACGGTGGAATTCCATGGTGACCAGCCACAGAACTCGGATGAGTTCGAAAAATCTGTGGTTATCCGAACTTCCTATCGTAACGAGCCAGCTTTTCTTACAAATAATCTCTCCAACGTTGGTGAGCCAGCAGATGAGCGACGTTTCGAAAAATTAATAGACACTGACGCGGCGGTATCAAAGAATTACACGCGAATTGCATCCTCAATTATAAAACTTGCAACAGACCCAAACATGCGAGATTTAACGGGTGGTGAAATGCAAGATGAATTCATTTCAGATAGTCGAGATGCGATATCAAGACTGTTTGGAGATGATTTAGAGTTAATAGATATTGGCGAACCTTTACAAGGTGGGACATTTTTCTTTAAAAAGGGAAATGTAGATCGATACCCATATATGAATTTATCCGGCGGCGAAAAATCTGCTTTCGATTTGCTTTTAGATTTTTCACTCAAGAAGAAATATTTTCCTAGCGCAATATTTTGTATTGATGAGCCTGAGGCCCATATGAGCACTAGGCTTCAAGCGAAACTGCTAGGTGAATTGTTCGACTTGACTGGGGAGGAAAACCAGCTGTGGGTGGCCACCCATTCAATTGGGATGATGCGTAAGGCTATCGAGCTTAGTGAGCAAAATCCGGGCGAGGTGACATTCTTGGATTTCGCAGATCACAACTTCGACGAGGCAGTCACGATTACTCCGGTTGTCCCGACGCGTGCATTCTGGAGGCGAACGCTTGCTGTCGCCTTGGATGACTTGTCCGAACTGGTTGCTCCATCCACCATAGTAGTGTGTGAAGGAAACCCCAGAGGGGCGATTGAAGGCAAAAATGTCGAGCATGACGCACGGATATACGAGCGGATTTTTGAAAGTTCGACGGAAGATGCCGCATTTGTGTCCGCGGGAAACGCGGATTCTGTAGCGAACGACCGCCTTGCGATGGTCAGCAGCCTCAATAAAGTGCTCGGCGGAACAAATGTAATCCGACTCATCGATCGGGACGACCATTCAGATGAAGATGTCGAAGCGATGAAGCAAGATGGGCTTCGCGCGCTTAGTCGAAGGCATTTAGAAAGCTACCTTTTTGATGACGAGGTTTTGAGCGCCTTGGCGGAGAAAACCGGGCATCCTGAGCTTTCCCAGGAAGCGATCGATGCCAAACAGCGTGCTATTGCGAGCAGCGAAAGTCGCGGCAATGCGAGCAACGATATGAAGCGGGCAAGCGGCGAGCTTGTTAATGAGCTACGACGGATTTTCAGTATTCGCGGCGGTGGCAATGATGCTCCGGCGTTTTGTCGAACAACTTTAGCTCCTCTAATTCAGCCGGGGATGGGCGTTTACGATGAGCTCAAAGCGGCCATTTTTGGCGAATAGCGAGGCAGACCACTCCAGGAGCCGTAAATATTGCCTGTGGACAACAGGGCGATGTGCGGGAACCCACCACAGCCCCCTAACCTTGCCACATCGCGCCCCACATCATACATCGCCCCCATGGCCAATCTGATCGATAACACCACCCGCTCCGCTGCCTCTGACGCGCGTGCGGCTCGGCATCCGGAGAAGCAGAAGCGGGCGGATACGCCAGTGCTTCGCAAGCCGGACTGGATCCGGGTCAAGGCGCCTTTGGGCAAGACGTTTTCCGAGACCCAGAAAATCGTCAAGGATGGCGGTCTGGTGACGGTGTGCGAGGAGGCGGGCTGTCCCAATATCGGTGAGTGCTGGGAGCAAAAGCACGCCACTTTCATGATCCTGGGCGATACCTGCACCCGCGCCTGTTCCTTCTGCAACGTCAAGACCGGCTTGCCGGCCGCAGTCGACACGGACGAGCCGCGCCGTGTGGCCGAGGCCGTCGCCCAGATGGGGCTCAATCATGTCGTGATCACCTCGGTGGACCGGGATGATCTCGATGATGGCGGGGCGCAGCATTTTGTTGATGTGATCGAGGCGATCCGCGCCGCGACGCCATCGACGACGATCGAGATTTTGACGCCGGACTTCCTGCGCAAGCCGGGCGCCGCCGAAGCCGTGATCGATGCCAAGCCGGACGTGTTCAATCATAATCTCGAGACGGTGCCGCGCCTGTATTTGTCCATCCGACCGGGCGCGCGCTATTTCCATTCGCTGCGGCTGCTGGAGCGCGTGAAAGATCGCGATCCGTCGCAATTCACCAAGTCGGGCATCATGGTCGGACTGGGTGAGAGCAAGGAAGAAGTCATGCAGGTGATGGACGATATGCGTTCCGCCGGTATCGATTTTCTCACCATCGGCCAGTATCTCCAGCCGACCCGCAAGCATGCCGCGGTCGACCGTTTCGTGCATCCCGACGAGTTCAAGGCCTATGAGACGATCGCGCGGGCCAAGGGCTTTTTGATGGTCTCGGCGACGCCGCTGACCCGCTCCAGCCACCATGCCGGCGATGATTTCGCCAAGCTGCGCAGCGCGCGCGAGCAGATGATGGCGCGCGGCTAGACGCGATTAGTCGCGGTTTCGGTCGGGCGAACTGTACGGGTAAGGGCAGGGGGCAAGCATGGTTGTTGAAGTTCGCGAACGCCTGCGCCTCTTTCATGCCGCCGATGACCTGTATGACCTGGTCAGCGATGTCCGTCGCTACCCGGAATTCATTCCCCAGATCACCGCCATGCGCCTGCTCGATCAGGACGAGGAGGGCAGCCGCCTGGCCATGACGGCGGAAGCGCGTGTGCGCTATAAATTCGTCACCGAGCGCTTCACCTCCAAGGTCGAGGCTGACCGGTCTGCGCGTTCTATTGATGTCGGTTTTGTCGCCGGGCCCTTCCGGGTTCTGGAAAACCATTGGCGCTTCGCCGCCCTGTCGGACGGGTCCTGCCTGGTTGATTTTTCCATCCTGGCGGAGTTCAAAAATGCCATCCTGCAAATGCTGCTGGAGAGCAATCGCGAGCGCGCCGGTCGGGTGCTGATCGAGAAATTCTCGGCCGAGGCCGAGCGTCGCTATGCCCGCACCGGTGATCCCGCGCTGGATCTAGCCGAAGAGATCAACGCCATCGGCTAGCAGATCCAGGGCTGTGGCCACACTGGCCAGGCGGACTGCATCACGCCCACGATCGCCGAAACGACAGACTTCGGTGCGGGTGGGCCTGTCGCGGCAGGCGAGGCCGAAATGCACCAGGCCGGCCGGTTTGTGCTCGGACCCACCCGGACCGGCAATGCCGGTGATCGCCACGGCGATATCGGCATTCGAGCGTAGCAGGGCTTCATCCGCCATGCGCCGGGCGACCTCGCCGGAGACTGCGCCATTGGCCTCGATCACCCGTGCCGGAATGCCCAGCATCTCGGTCTTGGCGGCGTTGGAATAGGTCACAAAGCCCCGATCCACCACGTCCGAGGAGCCCGGGATTTCAGTCAGCAGGCCAGCCACCAGTCCGCCTGTGCAGCTCTCTGCGGTGGCGATCATGACGCCGGCCGTGCGGGCCCGGTCGATCAGGGTTTCAGCCTGTTCCAGGAGAGAATGTGTGAACATCATGGGGCCAGTCTCGCTGTGACAATGGCTTGGGCCGCCAGGCCTTCGCCGCGCCCGGTAAAGCCGAGTTTTTCCGTGGTGGTCGCCTTTATATTGACTCGCGCCTCGGGCAAGCCGAGCAATTGCGCCACCCGCGCCCGCATGGCATCGCGATGCGGGCCGATCTTGGGCCGTTCGGCGATCAGGGTGAGGTCGGCATGGACGACATTTCCGCCCGCCTGTTTGAGAAGCTTGAGCGCGTGCAGGAGGAAGGCGTCCGACGCCGCGCCCTTCCATTGCGGATCAGACGGCGGGAAATGCTGGCCAATATCACCGGCGCCCGCCGCACCCAGAACTGCGTCGGTGAGGGCGTGCAATCCGGCGTCGGCATCAGAATGCCCGACCAGGCCCAGCCCGGCTTTGATCTCGATACCGCAAAGCCACATGCTGTCTGCCGGTTCCAGCCGGTGCACGTCGTAGCCTTGCCCCGTAACGGTAATGGCCCCGGTGATCGTGTCGCTCATGATCTGTCTTTCTGCCCGATCGAAGTCGGCGGCGGTCGTCAGCTTGAAATTCTCGATCTCACCCGCAACCAGCGCAACCTCGCCGCCCGCCGCCCGGATCACTGCGGCATCATCGGGCAGGGCAGTGTCACCCAGTCGCGCATAGGCAGTGAGAAGCGGGGCCAGGTGGAAGGCTTGCGGCGTCTGCGCCGCGAACAGGCCGTCGCGCGACACCGGATCACCCATCGTCTCGTCTTCACCGCGAAACAGAGCATCGGCGATCGGCAGGGCCGGGATCACTGCCACATGGTCGGTGAGGGCAGCGGCAAGCCGGTCGATCAGCGCGTCGCTGAGGAAAGGGCGCGCCGCGTCGTGGATCATCACCGCGTCGAGGCCGCTGTCCCGGGCGCGCTCAAGACCGGCACGGACCGAAGCCGTGCGCGTCGCGCCGCCAGCGATTGTCTCCAATTTGATGCCGAGTTCGGCCTCGACCGCCGCGATGCGTCCGGCATCCGCCGGGTTCACCACCACGATGATGCTGTCGAACACGTCACGATGAAGCAGACGACGAAGCGTGCGGGTGAGCACCAAGAAACCACCCAGCCGCCGATACTGTTTCGGCACGCCTCCACCGGCTCTTTCGCCGCGCCCGGCGGCGACAATGACAGCACCGATCTTCATCTACAGGCCTCGTGGATTGCCGCAGCGCAGCATAATCGCTAGCCTTTGGCCTTACGACGCACACCGAGGATTTGTCCAGCCGCATGCGCTTTTCAATCGACAGCCACGACATTGAAATACCGACGGTCCTGGCGCCGATGTCCGGTGTGACAGACCTGCCTTTCCGGCGACAGGCCCAGCGTTTCGGCGCCGGACTTGTGGTCTCCGAAATGGTTGCCTCCGACGCCCTGGCGGCCGGTCGTCGCGACATGATCCGCAAGGCGGCCCTTGATGCCTCGCTGAAGCCCTGCGTCATCCAGCTGGCCGGACGCGAGGCACACTGGATGGCTGAAGGTGCCCGCATTGCCGAAGATGCAGGCGCGCAAGTTATTGATATAAATATGGGTTGCCCGGCCCGTCAGGTGACAAAGGGGCTGTCCGGCTCAGCCCTGATGCGCGATCTCGACCATGCCCTGACCCTGATCGAAGCGACCGTCGGCGCCACCACGAGGCCGGTTACCCTGAAAATGCGCCTCGGCTGGGACCATACCAGTCTCAACGCGCCCGACCTCGCCAGGCGGGCGCAGGATGCCGGGGTCCGGATGATCACCGTGCACGGGCGGACCCGGCAGCAATTCTACAAGGGCAATGCCGACTGGGGCGCTGTCCGCAAAGTGGTCGAGGCCGTTGATCTGCCGGTCATCGTGAACGGCGATATCCACACCACCGCCGATGCTCGCACGGCGTTGGAGCAGTCGGGCGCGGCGGCCGTCATGATTGGACGGGCAGCGCAGGGCCGCCCCTGGCTGTTGGGCGAAATTGGCCGCGATTTACTGGGTCAACCGGCCGCTGAGACGGCCTGGGATGACAAGATCGACGCGCTCGCCCAGCAATTTGATGACAGCCTTGTCCACTATGGTGAAGGTCTGGGGGTCCGCATGGTCCGCAAGCATTTTGCCAGCTTCTGCGATGTCGAATGCGCGGCGGGCGACCCTGAATGGGTCCGGGCCCAGCGAGCGAGCCTGTGCCGATCGGATGTGCCCCGTGATGTCCACACAGCCCTCGACGCCTTGCGCTCCCTGCACGGACGGGCGGTCGCATGACGCCTGCCCAAACGCCCGGTGCAGCACAGCTGGCAGCTGATCAGGCAGCGATCCCCATCCTCGTCTTCGACGGAGAGGGGCGTTGTATCTGGGCCAACACGCAGGCCGAGGAATGGTTGGGTCTTTCCAACCGCCACATGCGCAAGAGCCGGTTCGGGACCCTGTCTGCCACCTGCGCACATCTCGCCGACATTATCGACCAGGCTTGCAGCGCGCACAGGACGGTGGTGGCACTGGGGCGGCTGCTCGGCGGTGATGGACCGTTTGATGTGCACGCACGCTGGTCGGATGAAAGCCATCAACTCATCCTGTCTGTCCTGCCGCACCAGGAGGTCGGCGCCACGGCATCGCAAGCTCCGGCGCTCGGCTTCGGCCGCATGCTGGCCCACGAGCTCAAGAACCCGCTGGCTAGTGTCCGTGGCGCTGCGCAATTGATCCGTCGCGAAACCGGTCTGGACGGTGCCCGTGACCTGGCACGGTTGATCATCCAGGATGTCGATCGCATCACGCGCCTGGCGGACCATTGGAGCCGGGTCGGCGACATTCAGTTGGGCGCGAAATCGGAAATCAATCTCAACCTGCTGGCCGTCAATGCAATGGACAGTCTTCATCGTGCCGACAGCGCGACCAAGGGCATTCTGAAAGATAATTTCGACCCCTCCCTGCCCGCCATTGCCGGTGATCCCGACCTCTTGATGCAGGCGGTGATCAATCTCCTGCAAAATGGCTTCGACGCGGTCAAAACTGACCCGAAGGCAAAAATCGTCGTCGAGACCCGTTTCGATGCCGGCCCCAGGAGCCGGACCGGAGGCAATCCGACTCCGCTAGTCTTGTCCGTCCGCGATAATGGCCCGGGTATTCCCGAGACACTTCGTTCAGGTATCTTTACGCCATTCGTGACCACCAAGCCGGCGGGTGAAGGGCTTGGCTTGGCCTTTTCCGCGCGCATCGCGGCGCTTCACGAGGGTCAGATCGACTTTGAAAGCCGACCCGGCCGCACCGTTTTCAACATTCGCCTGCCGATCGCCAAAAAGGACATGCCGTGACCGCCCGCATCCTGCTGCTGGAAGACGATGATAGCCTGAAACTCATACTGTCGCGTGCGCTCGGCACGGCCGGCTACCAGGTGCGAGCGACGGCGTCGCCCGATACCGCACTGAACTGGATACGCAATGGCGAGGGCGATCTTCTGCTCGCTGATGTTTTGCTCGACGGTGCCAACTTTCTTGAAAATCTGGGCCTCGTCTCCCGGCTGCGGCCGCAAATGCCGGTGATTGTCATGAGCGCTCAGGCGACGGCATCCACAGCGATCAACGCGGCCAAGGGGGGCGTTTTCGAATATCTGCCAAAGCCGTTCGATCTTGACGACATGATTTCTGCTGTCGAAGCGGCATTGGGCGATGAGGCCAAGACAGGACGGTCGCGGACCGCAGACGAGCCAACGGGCTTTATCGGGCAGTCTGCGGCCATGCAGTCCGCGTTCAAGGCCATTGCGCGTGCTGCAACAAGCCAGGCCCATGTCATGGTGACCGGCGAACCCGGCGTGGGCAAACGCCAGGCCGCCGAGGCCTTGTTGCGCGCGCGCGGCATATCCGCTGATGATGCGATCGTGGTCACGCCCTCGAACACGGCGACGGAGATATTCGGGTCTACCCAGGCCGCACGACAAGTGGTGTGGCTACGCCTGGAGGAATGGAATGCCGAGCAGCAACGTGCGGCCCGCGATGCCCTGGATGCCGGAATTGGCCGGGTGATTGCCACGGCCTCACATTCACCTGATGCAGGGTTGGATACGCGGTTGGTGGCACGCCTGTCGGAATGCGTGATCGCTGTGCCGCCCCTGCGCGACCGCCGCAGTGACATTCCGGCTTTATGCGAAACTTTTCTCGGTCAGTTTGCACGCCGGGACAAGCAGGAGCTGGTTCGTTTGTCCAAGGATGCGGTGCAATACCTTCAAAGCTCAGCCTGGACCGGCAATGTGGTTGAACTCCGCTCGGTGCTGTCCCGCCTCTCGCTTGCTACCCGCGGCCAGGTGGCCGGCCTTGATGATGTGCTGGCCGCATTCACGGCTGATGCGGGCGACTCGCGAGAAGATCTGGATGTGCACGCCAATGCCATCGCCGCCCTGTCACTCAGTCGCGAGGGCGCCCGCAATGTCGCGATCGACGCGGTGGACCGAGCCCTGTTCGGCCAGGCCCTGGATCGTTGCGGAGGTAACCGGTCACGAGCGGCAGAAATGCTGGGCTTGAACCGGAACACATTGGCGCGCCGATTGGCCGAGCTGGACGGCGACAACACCGACATGTGACCCATGCAGCACGGGTGTTGATTATGTGCAACAACGGGGTAATGATGCGCTTCTGCAACAGATGAGCGCAGACTTGTCGAATTCCGTATCGAAGCCATTGATCCGCAATATATCTCCGCGTTCAGCCGCACTGTTCGGGATCGGTTTCCTCGCGTCTGCCATTTTCCTGACCGTCGCAGCAACGGGTCTTCTTGGCGACAACGGACTAATGCAGCTCAGTGACCGCAATGCGACCGCGCTGCTGGTCGGCAATGCCGTACTGATCATCGGGTTGGGATCTGTCGTTGCGGTGCGTTTCGTCCGCCGAGTGCGGGCACGGCGCTTCGGCGAACCGACCCCGCGACTGCATTTGCGGTTCGTGGCCCTGTTCTCGCTGGCCGCCGCGGCCCCGGCTATCCTTGCAGCCCTGTTTCTCGGCGCCGTGCTCAACCGGGGCGTCGATTACTGGTTCGGCGAGCGGATTGCCACGGTGGTTGATGGAACTGCCATCGTCGCCGGCGAAATCTATGAACGGGAAACGCATGCGGCCGGTAACCGGCTGAGCAGCATGGTCGAGGCTCTGAACCAGCCCGATGCCGTGGAAGCCTTCAGCTCCAGTCGCATCCAGTATGTCTGGGGCCTGAGCGCGCTTGCCGCGCAGCAGAGCTTTTCGGCGGCCTATGTCGTGGACGGACGCGGCAATTTGTTGGCACGCACCCGATTTCAGGAAAATGAACCCTATATCGCGCCGTCAACGCGGCTCTATGAATTGGCCGATGAGGGCGAGGGCGGTGTCGCCGTGTCGACCCCGGAGTTTTCCCCGGTCGGAACTGATGTCGTGCGCTTGCTGACCCAGATGACGGCCTATGAAGACGCCTATCTCTACGCATCCATCCCGATGAATGTGGACCTGTTCCGGCAGATGGAAGAGGCGCGTGTCGCGCTTCGTCGCGCTGGTGAGCAGGAAGGCATGATCCGCCAGACCTTCTTCCTGCTCTATTTCGAAGTCGCCGCCTTGATATTGATCGGCTCGGTCTGGTTGGGCTTGAGCGCCGCGACGCGCGTCGTCACCCCGATTTCACGACTTGTCGCTGCGGCAGAAAGGGTTCGCCGCGGCGATCTTGAAGCTCGTGTCCAGATGGGCCGCGACGATGACGAGATTGCTGCGCTTGCCCGGGCCTTCAACCGGATGACGCGGCAATTGCGCAGTCAGCGACGTGAATTGATCGAGAGCCACGCCGAGAGTGAACAGCGGCGCGCATTCATCGAGGCGATTCTGGCGGGTGTCCGGGCCGGCGTGATTGGCCTGGACAGAGATGACCGGGTGACGCTGATAAACCGCTCCGCCATCGGCATGTTGTCGCCAGGGTCGGACGACCAGATCGGTACCCGTCTCGATGAGATCACACCGGCACTCAGCGACCTTGTCATCGAGGCCCGCCGCCGCCCCGGCGCGGTTGCCGAAGCCCAGATCGATCTTGAAGCCGCGGATGAGCAAATCCGCCATATCACGGCGCGTGCCTCGCTGGACGAGGAGGCGGGCTTGGTCATCACATTTGACGACGTCACGCGGCTCGTGACCGCACAGCGCAACGCCGCCTGGCGTGAAGTCGCACGACGCATCGCCCACGAGATCAAGAATCCCCTGACCCCGATCCAGTTGTCCGCCGAGCGGATTCGTCGCAAGTATCGTGATGAAATCGAGAGCGATCTGGAAACCTTCGATCGGTGCACGGAGACGATTATCCGTCAGGTCAGCGATATTGGCCGCATGGTCGATGAGTTCTCGTCCTTTGCCCGCATGCCGCAGCCAAAGGTCGAAGAGGTCGAGCTTGGGGAATTGACCAAGTCAGCCGTCTTCGCCCGACGCGTTGCTTCCTCGAGCCTCGACGTCAATTTCGACAAGCCGGACCGACCCGTCCTTGGACTGTGTGACGCCCGCCTGTCCGGACAAGCACTCGCCAATATTCTGAAGAATGCTTCGGAAAGCGTTGAAACCAGGATGGAAAAAGACGGCCAGCCAGGATCGATACTGGTCGAGTTGACCGAGCAGGACGGTTTCGCAGTCATAAGTGTGACCGACAATGGCCTCGGCTGGCCGACTCCAAACCGGGAACGTCTGACCGAGCCCTATATGACAACCCGCGAGAAGGGGACGGGGCTTGGCCTCGCTATCGTCAAACGGGTGATGGAAGACCATAAGGGTCGGCTGGAACTCGATTTGCCACCGGATGGCCCCGGCGCCGTGGTGCGCCTGATATTCCCGCTCGCAGAAATGCCCAAACAAGAACTTCAAAGCATACAGGAGGCCTGATCCATGGCTCGTGACATACTGATCGTGGATGACGAGGCGGATATCCGGGAGCTGATCGGCGGCTTGCTTGAGGATGACGGCTATGAGACGCGGGAGGCTGCCGATGCGGACGGCGCCTTGGCTGAAATCCGCGCACGCAAGCCTTCACTGGTCATTCTCGATGTGTGGCTGCAGGGCAGCCGGCTCGACGGTATCGAACTGCTTGATGAGTTTCGTGCAATCGATGCCAACATGCCGGTCATCGTCATATCCGGACATGGTACAATCGAGACAGCGGTCGCCGCGATCCGCAAGGGCGCTTACGATTTTCTGGAAAAGCCGTTCAAGAGCGACAAGCTGCTATTGACCGTGACGCGAGCCCTGGAGACCAGCCGGTTGCGTCAGGAAAACGCCGAGCTTCGTGCGCGTAGTGAGGCCCAGAGCTCGTTGATCGGCGATTCGAGCGGCATCATGCAGGTCCGCCAGCTGATTGATCGGGTCGCACCGACCAATAGCCGGGTCCTTATTCGCGGCCCTTCCGGCGCGGGCAAGGAGTTGGTGGCGCGGTTGATCCACGAAAGCTCGCCGCGATCCGAGGCCGATTTCGTGGCCGTCAGCGCGCCCGGCATGTCACCGGATGGAGTCGAGGAAGAATTGTTCGGACGTGAGAACGAGGATGGCAGCGTCAAGCATGTCGGCCTGCTCGAGCGTGCCCATGGCGGAACGCTGTTCCTGGACGAAATCGCCGACATGCCCAAGGACACGCAGAGCAAGTTGCTGCGTTTGCTGGTCGAGCAGCGCTTTCGCCGGATCGGTGGTGCCGCGGACGTGCAGGTCAATGTGCGCGTAATCTCTTCAACCGCGCAAGATCTGGCGGGCCGGATCCAGGGCGGACTCTTCCGCGAGGATCTCTACCACCGTCTTGCCGTCGTACCGGTTCAGGTTCCCGCACTCGCGGACCGCCGCGAGGACATCCCCGCCCTGGTTTCACACTTCGTCGAGCGTCTCACCGCCTCGGCCGGTCTGCCGCGGCGGCGTTTCGGCAATGATGTCATGGCCGCCTTGCAGGCGCATTGCTGGCCGGGCAATGTTCGCCAGTTGCGCAACAATATCGAACGCTTGCTTATCCTCGCGACGGGCGCACTGGAGGAACCGATCACGCTGGATTCTCTTCCGTCGGAAGTTGTGACGCGGGAAAACCAGGAAGTTGGATTTGACGCCGAGAAGATGATCGCCTTGTCTTTGCGAGAGGCGCGGGAGAATTTCGAGCGTGAATACCTCAAGGCCCAGATCGACCGTTTCGGCGGCAATATCTCGCGCACCGCGGCTTTTATCGGCATGGAGCGGTCGGCCTTGCATCGTAAACTCAAATCGCTCGGGGTTGGCAGCCCGCAACGCGAAGGCGCGGTCTGACGCCGGACGGATGGAAATCTCATGAAAGCGATTGTCTGCGGAGCAGGGCAGGTTGGCGTGGGTATCGCGCGGGCGCTGGCGCGTGAAGGAAACGCCGTCACGGTTGTCGACTGGTCGAACGAGCTGGTCGACAATGTCGTCACCGATCTGGATGTCCAGGGTGTGGTGGGCCATGGCTCGCACCCGGATGTGCTCGAACGTGCTGGTGCTGCCCAGGCTGATCTGCTGGTCGCCGTCACCCATTCCGACGAGACCAATATGGTGGCCTGCCAGGTTGCCCACTCGTTGTTCCATACCCCGACCCGTATCGCACGGGTGAGGGCGCAGAATTATCTCGACCCGGCCTGGGGCGATCTGTTTTCGACCGGCAATATGCCGGTGGATGTGGTGATTTCCCCAGAGCTGGAAGTTGGCCGCGCTATCCTGCAGCGCGTCGAAACACCCGGCGCTTTCAACACGGCTGTCTTCTCGGGCGGGCGCGTGCAATTGCTGGGGCTACGGCTGGACGAAAACTCCCCGGTTGCGGGATCGACCACGGAACAGGTGATGGAGCTGTTTCCGGACCTGCGCCTGGCTGTCGTCGGCGTACAACGGGAACAGACGCTGTTCATTCCCAAATTGCACGACCCGCTGCTCGCAGGCGATGACGTCTATGTCGTCACTGAAAGCCGACAGGTCCGACGCATCCTGGACATTTTCGGACGCAGCGCCGAGCAGATCCGCAGGGTCGTCGTTGTCGGCGCTGGCAATATCGGCGTCTATGTGGCCCGCGCACTCGAACGCGCCGGTGGCGTCAAGGTGCGCCTGATCGAGGCCGACAAGGCGCGCGCGGAAGCCGCTGCGGAGCGATTGAAGAAAACCGTGGTCCTGCATGGCGACGGTTTGGACGCCAAGCTGATGCGTGAGGCTGGTGTGTCGGAAGCAGAGCTGGTCGTCTGTGTCACCAATGATGACAAGGTGAATATGCTGTCGGCCGTCATGGCCAAGCGGGAAGGGGCCGAACGTGCCCTGTCGCTGATCAATGACCGGGCGTTTGAAAGCCTGCGTGACGCCCTGGATATCGACGTACTGATCGATCCGCGCGCGACGACCGTCTCCACCATTCTGCAGCATATCCGTCGCGGCCGCATCACCGGCCTGCAAAGCCTCGGTGGTGGTCAGGCCGAGGCGGTGGAAGGCATAGCGCTGTCCACCTCACCCTTGGTCGGCAAGACGCTTGACGAACTGGAACTGCCCGATGGGGTCGCCCTGGGCGCTGTTGTGCGCGGCGACAAGGTCATCCTGCCCTGTGATGAAGGACGTATCCGCGAGAATGACCGTGTCCTGCTATTCTGCAACACGGCGCTCATTCCCAAGGTTGAACACCTGTTCCGCGTCAGCCTTGAATACTTCTGATCCATGACCCCCGTCGCCTTCCTCAGACCGCTTGGCGCGCTGTGGGTCCTGCTGGCAGGCGTGGCCCTGTTCGCGGCTTTCGTTGCGGCTGCGATCGGCGAGCCTCATCTGGCCCCCCTGTTCGGGACCACGGCGATGATCGCATTCATTCCGGGGATTTTCATCCTTACAGCCACGCGGGGACTGACCTCAAAAGCGAGCGCGCTGGATGCGCTCGGCCTGGCGCTGTTGTCCTGGATTACCGCGCCAGCCATGGCAGCCTTGCCCTTCTGGCTGACCGGTTATTTCGAGCCCATCGATGCTGTCTTCGAGGCGTATTCCGCCGTCACCACCACCGGGGCAACCCTGCTGCCAGCGGAAGACCTGCCACGGTCGCTGATATTCTGGCGCGCCATCCTGGCCTGGCTGGGCGGCTATGCCACCCTCCTGCTGGCCATCGGGATATTCGCGGCGCTGGATCGCGAAATACCCGCGATCCGCAAATCAGCCCTTTTGACGCTGCGGTCGGACAATGTCTTTTCCCATCTGCCTCTGGCGGCACGCCGGATCGGATTGATCTATGCCGTGCTCACCGCCCTGATCTGGCTCGCCCTGCTGTTCGGCGGCAACGGTCTGTTCGCCTCGGCTGTTCTGTCGATGAGCGCGATATCGACCAGCGGATACACGGTTGCCGACGGCGGGCTGCTGGCGAATATCGGGCCGATCTCCACTTTCTGGATTGCCATCGGGTGCCTGGTCGGTTCGCTGAATATCGCGCTTTTCTGGGATGTGTTCCGTGATCGATCCGTCTTGCGAGACCCGGATATTGCCGGGATCAGTGCGTTGATCATCGGGCTGGGCTTTTTCTTCATCCTGGCGCGTCCGGGCACACCGTTTTCAGACCTCTTGGACGCGGCTTTCATCGTTTCGACCAGTGGTTTTTCGGCCGGAGGTGGGGTGATACCAGCCCTTGCGGCCTCTCTTTTCGTTGCCTTGATAGGCGGCGCAGCGGCATCCACGACAGGCGGCATCAAGATTTCGCGCATCCTGTTGCTGTGGAAGCGAATGGGCGCAGAGCTGGCCGTTCTGTCCGATCCTCGCAGCGTCGTGCCGGTCTCGTTCCGCGGCCGCCGTGTTCACGAAACCGCCCTGGTCGGAATTTGGGCCTATGTCCTGGCTTTTGTTGCCGCGCTCGGATTGGGCACGGTGGTATTGGCAGCAACCGGGCTCGATTTCGAAACCGCCTTCATCGGCATGACCGCGTCGCTGGCCAATATCGGGCCCTTGCTGGATCAGTCCGCCCTCCATGCAAGTTGGAGCCAGATGCCGGACGAGGCCAAGCCAATCCTCATTTCAGCCATGATCTTGGGACGACTTGAGGTGCTTGCCGCTGTCGCGGCCGTATGGGCCATGTTCATAAGGAAGTGAAGAACGATCATGCGTATTGCCTATGTGAACGGCCAATTCTGCAATTATGGCGATGCCGCGGTTCACGTCGAGGATCGCGGCTTTCAATTCGGCGATGCGGTTTATGAAGTCTGGAGCGTGCATGAGGGCAAGCTTCTGGACGCTGACGGGCATTTTGAGCGACTGGTCCGTTCACTCGGGGAATTGCGCATCCAGCAACCACGCAGCCGGGGCGCACTGGAACTCATCATCCGAGAATTGCTGCGCAGGAACCGGGTCCGGAACGGGCTTGTCTATCTTCAGGTTTCAAGGGGGCGGGCCCGCCGCGATCACGCCTTTCCGGCCACACCGGTGACGCCGACGATCGTGCTGACCTGCAAACGTCTCGACTTTCCTGCTTCGGCCGCCCGCGCCGAGGCTGGAATTGCCGTCATCACGGTTCCGGATCTGCGTTGGGCTCGCTGTGATATCAAGACCGTCAACCTGTTGCCAAATGTCCTCGCCAAACAGGCCGCCCGTGAAGCCGGGGCCGCCGAAGCCTGGCTGGTGGACCGGGACGGCAATGTCACGGAGGGCAGCTCCACCAATGCCTGGATCGTCACGAAGGGCGGGAAAGTGCTCACCCGCCAAGCCGATAATGGCATCTTGCACGGCGTGACAAGGGCAAAAATTATCGAATGTGTACAAGAGCTTGGACTTGAATTCGAGGAGCGTCCTTTCACACCTGACGATGTCGCCAATGCGCGCGAGGCTTTCTTGACCTCTGCCACATCATTCGTGACACCTGTTACTTCAATCAATGATCGGGTGATCGCCAATGGGCAACCCGGCTCGCTGGCCTGCGGGTTAAGGGATGCCTATCTCACCGGGGCTTGAAGGTGTAGGCGAGCTTCCCACGCAAAATGAAGTGGTTGCAGGGCTAGGCAGGGCCTGTATACCTTTAGGACGAATCGCTGATCAAAGCGGCGCACGCGGAGCCAACATGTCGCACGATAAAAAACAAAACCTCCAGGATGTCTTCCTGAACTCTGTGCGTAAAACGAAGACGCCTCTCACCATTTTCCTCGTCAACGGGGTCAAGCTGCAAGGCGTTGTCACCTGGTTCGACAATTTCTGTGTCCTGCTTCGGCGTGACGGGTTATCCCAGCTTGTCTACAAGCACGCCATCTCGACCATCATGCCGGCCGCGCCGGTTTCCTTGTTCGAAGACGACAAGGCGGATGAGAGCGCAGTGGAAGAGAGCACCGCGGATTGATCGAGCGCGAGGCGCCGGTATCACGCGCCCTTGTCATTCATCCTGCCAGCCGCGAGAAGATGGGGCGGGCAGAAGCGCGTCTTGAAGAAGCGACCGGATTGGCCGAGGCCCTCGATCTTGATGTCGCGGACTCTTTCATATTGGCGACCCGCAAGATCGATAGCGGCCGCTATTTCGGCCGTGGAAAATTGTCCGAAATCGGCGAGATGATCACCGATCTCGAGGTGAATGTCGCCGTTGTCGATACCGCACTTTCGCCTATCCAGCAGCGCAATCTCGAAAACGCCTGGAATGTGAAAGTCATCGACCGGACCGGTCTGATCCTGGAGATATTCGGTCAGCGCGCCCGCACCAAGGAAGGTGTGTTGCAGGTCGAATTGGCCCGCTTGGCCTATGAACGGTCGCGACTGGTCCGGACCTGGACCCATTTGGAACGCCAGCGCGGCGGCGGTGGCTTCCTGGCCGGACCTGGCGAAACCCAGATCGAGACCGACAGGCGCCTTCTCAACGAGAAGATGTCCAAGCTCCGCCGTCAGCTCGATGAGGTCCGTCGTACCCGCGCTCTGCACCGCGCCCAACGTCAGGATGTTCCATTTCCAACGGTCGCACTGGTTGGATACACAAATGCCGGCAAATCGACGCTGTTCAATGCGCTGACAGGCGCCGGTGTCTTTGCCCAGGACATGCCGTTCGCAACCCTTGATCCGACGGTGAGGGCGGTCGACCTGCCCGGCGGGACACGCATACTCCTGTCCGACACAGTGGGCTTCATCACCGATCTTCCGACAGAGCTGATAGCCGCCTTTCGCGCCACGCTGGAAGAGGTGCGCGAGGCCGATCTTCTTGTACACGTCATCGACTGCGCCGATCCCGACCGTGATGGCCGCATCAAGGACGTCGAGAGCGTGCTCGACGCAATCGAAGCCGGACCGGCTCACGAGCAAGCCATGCTGGAAGCCTGGAACAAGGCTGACTGCCTCGATGAGGCAGGCGCCGAAGATCTCGCAATCACCGTCCAGATGGCCAATCTGAAAGCCGGCGCACCGGTCAAGCTGGCTTTGTCTGCGATATCAGGAGAGGGCATGGCGATTCTTGTCGACGCGATTGAACGCGCGCTGTCGAGCGAGAATGAACGTCTTGAGATACTTGTTCCGCCCCAGGAGTCCCGGGCTCTGGCCTGGCTGCACGCGCATGGCGATGTGCTGGCCAGCAAAATCGATGACACGACTGGCGCGACCACGATGCAGGTGCGTCTTCACCCGGTTGAAGCAGGGCGTTTCCGGTCCCAGTTTCCTGAACTCGCCATCCCGCAGGGGATTGGTGAGGTCGAGGATGAAGACGACTTCTGATCAGCCAGGCTCAGCCTGGCCCTTTTCGATCCGCTTGGCTTCGTCCCACAGCGCTTCCATGGCCTCGAGTGACGTATCCTGCATTGCCTGGCCGCGCCCTTCGAGCACGGTTTCAATGTGCCGGAAACGGCGTTCAAACTTGGTGTTGGCGCCGCGCGTGGCAGCCTCGACATCAACCTTCATCTTGCGACCCAGATTGGTGCAAACGAAGATCAAATCGCCAATTTCTTCCGCGACGGCATCCGCATCACCTGCAGCCATGGCTTCACGTACTTCGGCCAATTCCTCATCGACTTTGTCCAGAACCCGGTCAGCGGTCGGCCAGTCAAACCCGACCGTCGCGGCGCGTTTTTGAAGCTTCTGGGCGCGTTTGATCGCGGGCAGGGCAACCGGCACGTCGTCGAGCAAGCTCTCACCCTTGTCCGAAGCCCGGCGCTCGGCCGCCTTGATAGCTTCCCATTCAGCGGTCTGGGTTTGTGAATCCCGCGTGTTTGCCGCACCGAACACATGCGGATGGCGACGGATCATCTTGGCATTGATCGCCGC
>Ga0316204_10004199_pt1 | contig 26524 bp, 25 predicted proteins | sample 6monrhotite_MG_2_FD_205661 | JGI IMG/M metagenome (GOLD analysis project Ga0316204, IMG submission 205661) | Microbial mat bacterial communities from mineral coupon in-situ incubated in ocean water Damariscotta River, Maine, United States -... | ecosystem: Environmental > Aquatic > Marine >...
ATCCGCCGTGTCGACGTGCCCGAGATGATGCCGCACCGCTGGAAAGCACGCCGCGAATCCTCCTGAGTCGGCCGGCTCCGCTCCGCTCCGCGTCGCTGTCAAGGGCACTCACCCGAACGCACACGCTTGTGAAGATCGCTTCTCGCGGCACGAGCCTTCCACTTGTTCCCGGCGTGTGCGGGCGTTCCCAGGGCCTTCACCTCCGCACCAACCTTCGGGATGCCTTCGCCGGGGAAGCAGATGTCGATGTCGATTTTGTCGAAGAGTTGGCTGTCGCGGTGGACTGGCCCAACCACATCCATTCGCGACCAGTTCTGCAGGACCTGGATCACGAAGTCGTTGAAGTACCGGGCCTTCGCCTTGTACGAGCCCGCGGTCTGACGACCCGATGCGAACTCTCCGTCGAACTTCTCCACGGCCTTGATGAACCGCGCCTCGACTTCGGACCATCGTGCGACCGCCTTCGAGTCGATCCAAGCGCCGAGCTTATCGAAATCACTGAAAGTGTGCTTTGTCATCGCGTGGACCGAACTTTGGAAGGCCCCCTCCCATCCCCTCAGCCTTGCAGTCAGTCCACTTAGAACGCAAGAATCTTACGTACGTGGGCGGAGAACCGCGCTGAACGCAGAATTCCACGACGCCTAAATACGCAGCGTCAATGCGTCCCCGAATCGACCTCAACCGCGGCGGCGGACGGCTGAGTTTCCCGAAGCCTCCCCGCTACCCACGAGACGAACCGCTGAGCGGCCTCGAACTTGGAGAAGACCTCTTCGGCGGTAGCGTCAAGCGAGAAACTCGCAAAATCGCCATGGACCATCGCGTTCCGCTGCTGTCCAAGACCGAGGAAGGCACGGACTGCAGACTGGAGCTCCGGATCCTCGGAGACCGCGCTCTTTGCCCTATCCGCGAAATCCGGACCAAACAGCCCGAAGAAGGAGTTCGCATTCTTCGCGTCCCACGAAAACAGCGTATGGTAGCGCCTGCTCAGTGCTTGTCGCTGCACGAACTCCTTGAGAAGCGGAAACGCCGCTGGGACAGTTTCGAGTATGCAAGAGCAAAGCTCTCGCTCGAAGAAGCTAGCCGACGCAAGGACAATCGCCTTGGACCACTGCGCGCGCATCGACACCTCGAGAGAGGTCTCCTCCTGCTCCTTCAGGACCAGGCAGACCGCCTGGAACTCTTCATGAAGGCGGCGAACTGAATCCACAACTAAGCCCTCGTCTCCTCACGAACTAAGAGTCGGGCTCGCGCCAGCCGCTTCACAACATTGCTCCGGTCTGTCGTCGACTGGAACGAGGCTTCGTGCCACTCGGAGTCTTCCCGGATTCTCGCAATTTTCGCTGCAGAGACTGGGATAAGATCCAACGTTTTTGATGACGCGGCCGCCTCACAACAGGCAAAAAGGACAGACTCGAACATGGCGATGTTGAACCGTCCGGATGGCATCAGCGAGAACGGTCGTTCACCGACCTGTTCCAAGAGCATCGAGCAGAACAAGCGGAACAACTCAACGAGATAGTCGTTCTCTTTCTCTGAGTGAGTTCGACATTTTCGGCAGAACCCGTTGAGGAACTTTACCATCGACGGTTTGTACTGACTCGAAGACAGGAGCAGTGCGAAGCCTCGCAGAAGGATCTCGACGTCTCGGGACCCGGGATCCGGACGGGGTCGCCCTAGAATCTTCCGCCAGGAATCGTCGAGGTTTACTTCATGCAAACGCTCAAGGAAGTCAGAGTGATAGAGGCTCGACCGAATCTCATGTTGATTCAGGCTCACGCCGCCAGAGTTTAGCCTGCTAAAAATCTCGAAAACCGACGACTCGTCGCCCTTGGGCTGATTTTGTTTAATCACCACGTTTCGCAGCGGCCGAAGGTCAAACGTAGTCTTGTAGTCATCAAGAGATGAGTACTTCAGCTTGTGAAACGGGTTCTTCGTGTCCGGCTCTTTCCTCGGCAGGTGAAGCGCAAAAGGCTGAAACAGGTCGTCGTTGTCCAGATGACGAGGATCAATCGGTCCGTCTCGGAAAGCCAAACTCCGAACCTCTCCGCGGGCGGAGCTCTTCGGAAACCGGCCTTTCACGAAGTAGTAGACCGACATCAACCTCTGTTGTCCGTCGACAACAAGAAAGCGATTTCGCCCTTCCTCGTAGAGATAGATCGGAGGCACCGGAAGTCCGATGATCAGGGATTCGATCAACTTCGACGCCCGCTTGATGTCCCACACGAAGTTCCGCTGAAATCCTGGAATGATGACCGCCCCACTGTCCAGGAAGCTCACAATGGTCAGGACATTGAAGTCGTTCGGTGTTGACGTCAGGTCATATTCGCCAACATAAACGTCCTCTTCCTCGAAGGCCGCATAGTCATCAACCCAGGGCGCCCCATCAGAGTCCGGCTCCGTTTTCGGCATCCCACGCAAGGTATCACCGTCAAACCCGTCAACAACGAAAAAAGGGGAGCCCCTGCGGACTCCCCCCTCTCACCGAAGCGGCCCCGCCCCTACTTCTTGCTGATCCGGCTCGCGAGCCACAGCGCCGCGATCGCATTGCCTGCCAGCCACAGCCTATCCGCGAACTCACCACCAGGCACGCCGCTGAGCAGCGTGGGCAGCACGAGCGCCCCATGAGCCAGCATGGCCGCATACCCCAGCGCCAACCCAGCCAGCACCGGACGCGCGGGCTTGTAGCTGAGCCCGATCAACGCAGCCGCGAACGGCAGTGCAGCGCTCATCCAAAGTGCCGAGCCGAACGCCCCGGTCAGCCCCGCGAAGCCGTACGCCAGCGGCGCAAACCCAAACGCTCCGGATGCAACCGCAGCAGCGGCGCCCAGACCCAACAGGCCGAACATCTTGCTGCGACCGCGCGCGCTGGCCAGGCCGATGCCGCCCAGTGCGAACAGACCGAACAGGAAGGTGAGGCCGCCACGCTCAGGTGCGTAGTCGGCATGCGCGTTGGAGACGGCTGCCTGCGCATCGATGATGCCGGCGCCGAACTTCTTGTCCCACTTCTTGCCGCCGGGGTGAACGGCGGTCTCTTTCATGATGCGCTCGACCTCGTCGGGGTTGGTGATGCCCTCACCCACGATGAGCGCAGCCACGCCCGCGGCGTGCGGCGATGCCATCGACGTCCCCTGGAACCAGAGGTAGTCGTTTTGCATCGGCTGCTGAATCTTGATGGTGTTTTGCAGGACGCCGTCGGGATGACCGTCGCCGTTCTTGTCGCTGCGCGTGTCACCACCGGGTGCCGCGACGTCGATGTCCTTGCCCCAGTTGGAGTAGAACGTGAGGCCGCGGTCGTAGTTGGTGGCCGAGACGGCGACCGAGTACTTGTTGGCGGCGGGGTAGCCCACGCGGCTGCGGGACTCGTTGCCCGCGGCACAAACCGTGGTGACGCCCTTGCTATGAGCGTACTCGATGGCCTTGGCCAACACGCGCGAAGGCAGCGGACCGCCGAGGCTCATGTTGATGACCTGCGCGCCGTTGTCGGCGGCGTAGCGGATGGCGTTGCCGATGCCTGGCACGCTGCCGCGCCCGTCACCGGAGAGCACCTTGAGCGGCATGATGGTGGACTCGTACGCCACACCCACGGTGCCGATGCCGTTGTTGGTGCTCTGCGCGATGGTGCCCGCGACGTGGCTTCCGTGCGCGTGGTCGTCGAGACCGTCGGGCAGGCCGCCGTTGATGAAGCTCTCGCCCTTGGTGAACTTGGTCTGCGCCAGGTCGGGGAGTTGCTTGACCCCGGAGCCGTCTTTCCAAGCGACGCCGGTATCGATGACCGCGACGACGACACCATCGCCACGCTGGCTGGCCCAAGCTTCGGGCGCGTGGATCTGCTCCATGTGCCACTGCAGCTTGAACATCGGGTCGTTGACCTCGACGCGCTCGCCTTTTTGCGGGACGTAGTCGACAACCGCAGCTGCGGTCTTGGGCAAAGCGTACAGGATTTCGGGCTCAGCAACCTCGAGCAGGTCGTTGGCGAGCAGGTCGTCGTCGATGCGGTCCCACGTGGAGGCCGATGCGGACAACCGGTAGAGGTGCTCGGACTCGCTGTAGAACCCCGCGGGCTCGACCCGAACGCCGGGCATGGCATCGAGTTGGGCCACCAGTGCTGCGATCTCTTCTTCAGACCCGCCCTCCCCATCCTCGGGCTCGACGAAGTCGAGGAGCATCTTGCCTGTGGTCCAATCCGAGGCGGCAATGCCCAGCTCGGCGGCCGTCTCGGCAACGAATTCGGGAGTGATGTCGGCGGCTGCAAGACCTTCGTCCGCAGGTGCGTGCGTCGCGGCCACCACGGTGGCTGTCACGACAACCGCGGCTGCGGCGATGGCTTGGCGCCGCTTTGCCAGCGACTGGAGCTTCTCGAACATGCGCATGTCTTCCTTCGATCCGGGAGAACGTCCCTGGAGGGGAATCATAGCGGCTAGCCCCGCCACCGCACACTGAACGCCTTCGGCGTGGCCATGCTGCGCCGCATCGGGACGCCAGAAAACGGCCGAAATTCCGGCTTCGCCGCAGCGATGTACCGCCATGTGGGTGAAAACTTTGTTCCAGCGTCGTAGAGGTCTCAGCCGCGGTATCGTTCGCCCCCGTGCCTGACAGTGTCAGCGTCGAGCTCGTCCAGGGCGTCATCGTCGTTCGATATGACGGTCGCCCCAGCGACGTAGAGTTTCGGGCGTACATCGATCGCTACACGGAGCTAGTCAAGCGCGGTATCCCCTACGCAACCGTGTACACGACCGCTCCGACCGCTCGAATGCCGAGCCCGCGTAGCGTCCGAATGCAAGCCAACTGGATGAAGGATCACCGCGACCTCGCGATGTCGCTGAATCGAGGCCTGGCATTTCACCTACCGACGCCGCTGATGCGGGGCGTGCTTCGGGGAGTCCTCGCGATTCAGCCGCTTGGCGGGGAACACATCGTCGTAGACACCGAAGCTGAGGCCCTGAGCTGGGCACATGCGCGGCTACAGGGCGGCGCCTGAGGGTTGCACTCAGCCCCCCGCCGCGAAGTCGAGCGAGACCCGCAACAGCACATCCCACCCCGGCTCGTTCGCGTAGTAGCGAAGCAGGCTGGTGTAGTCACGATAGCGGGCGTTGGTCAGGTTGCGTCCGGTCAGCGAGAACGTCATGCGCTGCTCGCCGATCGGCACGGCAATGCCCGCATTGGCACCGAGCACGAAGTAGCTCGGCGGTGGCGGAGCGAAGTCTGCATCTTCGTCAAAACGCCGCTGACGATCCACGTATGAGCCCTGCAACCCGACGTGCCCGCCTTCGGAGATCCCAAGATCGGGCCACTCATACGTGGCGCCAAGGTCGTAGTGATCGGGCGGTACGAACGTGAGCGCTTGGCCGCCTTCGACTTGTTGACCGCGTACCCACGACGCTCGCGCATCGAAGCGAACCGGCCACCGCGGGGGCTGAATCGCGCCTTCGACTTCGCCGCCGTAGAACAAGGCGTCGACCGCCTCCGGCGCAAACAAGGGGAACGACCCCTGCACGCCACACTGCAACGGCGCACAGTCGCTGAAGTCGGGCGCGCCAGGGTCATCGTCCTGCTGAGGTTGAAAGCGAAAGTAGATGTAGTCGTCGATGAAGCTGCTGTACCCGGACGCTTCCGCGAACGCCCATTCGTTCGCGTACCCGACGGTGAGCCCGCCGGTCCACGTGCGCTCGGGCTCGAGGGTTCCATCACCGTTGGAGAACACGGGGAACGAGGGTGCGGCGCCCTTGATGAACTGCTCATCGCTGTTGGGAAAACGGACCGCCGTGGAGAGGTCGAGGGACGTCACCAGCTCGGGTACGGACGCGACTGGACGGACCGCGACGCCGAGCGAACCCGATGCGGCATGGAATGGCGTCCGGCAAACCGCACCGTCGTCGTTCTCCGTGCAGTCCTCGGGTAGCCGCCCCTGAGCCCGAAACGGTAGGAAGGTCCGGTCGTCGAGGACCGAGCGCCGCGCCATGCCGTCGTAGCGTGCGCCGCCTTCGAGTTCGACCCGCTCCCAGACGATGCGCTCCAACGCAAAGACGCCACCGGCCTGCTCGTCGTAGTCCGGCAAGAAGCCCGGGTCGCTGCCGTCGTAACGATTGCGACGGTTCACGAACCCCAGACCCACGTCTCCCTCGAGCAATGCCGCGCTCCCCAGCGCCACGGGACTCTGCTCGAACACCAGGTCCGCGGTGTGCGTACGTAGGTCGAGCTCGAGCTGTGGGCCGGTGATGTTGTCCCGGACCACGTCGTACTCATCTCGGTCGTTGTTCTGCAGCGCGTAGGTTGCGGCGAGCGTCCCGGCTTTACCCAACGGAGCCCGGCCGCGAACGATGGCGAGGTCGTGGGAGACCTCTTGGAAGGCCCGTTCGATCTCGTAGTCACGGCGATAGTTCTCCGCACCCTGCGGACGGCCCAAGCCCAGTGCCGCCACGAAGTCGTCCTCCGTCTCTGCGCGCAGCCCCGTGAAGATGCCGGCCTTCATGTCGTGATGCCGGTAGGTCGTCTGCAGCGAGAACCCCCGACGCTCGTAGCCCAGCGAGCCTCCGGCGTTCCAGACACGAGTCCCCGTGTTGTCGAGCGAATACTCGGGCGTCATCGCAGACGCACCACGCGAGACGTTTCCCTCGGCACGCCAAGCGAGCCCCGGCAGCGCACGGTGGGCGCCCTGAACCCTCGCCGCGACCGTGCCCCGGCGCTCGTTCGTCGTCCCGACGAGGTGAACCTCGCCACTGACCCCCGGGTCTGAAGGCAACGGGGGCGGATCGATCAACACCACACCTCCGACCGCGTCCGGTCCAAACCGGATACCTCCCGCCCCCTTGATCACGGTGATCGAGTCGGCGCCAAACGGATCGATCTCCGGCGCGTGCTCGAGGCCCCATTTCTGGCTCTCGTGCCTCACACGGTCGTAGAGGATCAGGTTGCGGCGACCGACTTGGCCGCGAATGATCGGCTTGCCCATTCCACCGGCAGGGCCGCGCAACACGGTGACCCCCGAGATCGAGGACAGCGCATCGGCCAACCCACGCCCCCGCAGGTCGTCGAGTTCTTCGTCACTCAGCGCGTCGTTGGCCGTCGTGTCCAGGCTCTTGGGCGCCGGGGCCACGACCACGACGTCATCGAGCACGTCGACGTCCCGGGGCCGAAGCACGAGGCTGACCGGATCCGTCGACGGAACCTCCACCCGTTGGCTCCGGCTGTGGTAGTCGGCTCGCGACGCCGTCACCGTCACGCGGCCGGGACACACTTCGGTCAGAGCGAACTCCCCATCGTCGCCGGTCATCACCTCCTGATCTCCGGCTGTGACGACAACCCGAGGAACCGACGAGCCCGTGTCTTCGTCGATCACCCTGCCTTGCAAGCTGTCTTCACACGGCGCCGCCGCAAGGGCTGCGAGCATCCACCAACCGGCCATGCTCAGCGTCCCATCGCACGCAGCAGCGTCTGCGCGCGTGCGGCGTAGTCGGTACCGGTCAGAGTGCGGGCGTGCGTGGAGGCCTCGGCAAGCTGATGGAGGCCATAGTGTGCGTAGGCGAGGTTGTAACGGCGACGCGGAGACAGCCGGAGCGCTTCGGCGGCCGCGATGGCACGCGCGAGCTTCCCGGACTCGAACAGGATGTCGAAGCGCTGCTCCGCCCGCTTCGTGTCATCTGCGACCCGAGCATTGATTCGGAGTGCGTCTCGATGAAGACCTGCGGCACGGGCATGTTCTGCTGCGGCGTAGGCCTCGTCCGCACCCAACGACACAGCTCTGGAGAACGCTCGAGAGGCTTCCGAGGTGGCGCCCGCCGAACTTGCCACCCAACCCAGCTGTGCCTGCACATCGGCGTCGCTGGGGAACGCGCTGGCGAGCTGCCGAGCCAGCGGAAGCGCATGGGCGTCGCTTCGAATCTCCTGCAGCACGGCCAGAGCCATGACTCGGCCGAGCTGCTTGGGCGTGAGGGTCTCGATCCAGGTGCGGGTCGGTTCGAGCAGGCCTTCACGGGCGCACAACAGCACCAGTTGTCGCTTGAGTTCGAGGTCCTCCGGATTTGCCCGCGACGCGCCCTCGAGCGCGGCATAGGCTGGCCCCGGGTTCCCGGCGGATTCTTCGGCGGCCGCACGCAGCCGCGCGACGGCGGGTTCCTTCGAGTCCAACGTCTTCAGCGCCGCACGAACCTCGTCTGGTCGGCCCGCCCTCAGCAGCGCGTGCGCCCACAGCAGCCGCAGCGGGGCATGATCGGGAGCGAGGCGAACAGCCTCCTCGAAGTGCTCTGCGGCGGCCGCTGGCTGGGTTTCGGCGAGAGCCAGCCGACCCCGCAGCGTCGCCCGGGCGACCGGGGAGAGGTCCGCGTCCGCCATCGCGGCCTTGGCCTCCTCGACATCACCGTCGTCGATGGAGCGTTCGATGTCCGCGGGGGACATCGGCGCAACCGAGAGTAGAAGGACCAGCGCGAAGACGTTCATTTCTGCAACTCGAAACGAATGGTCTGTTGGAGGGTGGTTTCGACGGGCTCGCCATCACGGCGGGCCGGTGCAAAACGGTAGCGGCGCGCGGTCGCCAGCGCGGCATCCTCGAACACTCCGTCCGGTTCCGACGTCACCACGACGGCATCTTCAACACGCCCCGTCGCGTCGATGCGAAGGCGAAGGGTCACGAAGCCCTCGATGCCCTGCCGCTGCGCACTGCGGGGGTATCGCGGCTTGGGACGGCTTCGGGGACGAGCCTGCGTGGTCTGGGTCTGGGCGGGAGTCTCCGAGAGCCCGGATCCGGGCAGCGTTCCCATCGAAGGCAAGCTGCCTCCGACCTGCCCCGCAGGCATTCCTCCGGGACCAGCGCTGGGAGCGAGGCCTGCGAGCTGAGGGGCCGCGCGCGCCGGGGGGGCCACGCTGGGCGCCGGCGTACTCGCGGCAGCGTCTGCCGACATCGAACTCGAAGACGAGGCCGGGCTGGGCGTCGGTGGCGGGGGCGGTGCGATCACGGGAATCGGCCGCGGGCCTTCGTGCTCGGCTTCATGTTGCATCGGCGAGGGGTCGTCGTTCATCCACGCCACCAGGGCCAACGAGCCGGCAGTCATCGAAACAGCGACGATGAACGCGCTCGTCCACCGCACCAACTGCAAGGCGAGAGGATTCACGGAGTCCCCTCCGCTACGCCAAGCGCGACACCCTCAGCGCCCGCACGACGGCACGCATCGATCGCATCGACGATCACCTCAGCCGTGGAGCCCTTGTCGGCGATGACGATCACCGAAGCATCGGCGTGCTCGCGGAGCCGAGCGCGGACCTCTGCCTCGACCCTCCAGGGGCTCGTCGGCTGCGCATCCACCGTGACCTCCCCTTGCCGGCTGACCGCAACCCGCACCACGTCGTGGGGCTGCTCGGTCGCCGTGCTGGAGTCGGGCCGCTCGATCGGCAGGCCGAGTTCGTGCACGAACGTGGTTGTGACCACGAAGAAGATCAGCAGGATGAAGACGATGTCGATGAGCGGCGTGATGTTGAGTTCGGCGCCCTCGGTGACCTCGTTGCTGAGCTGCCCGATCTTCACTGCGGCACCTTCCTACGCTGCACCAAAACGCTGTGGGCTTGGAGCAGCTCACGGATGCGCTTGGCCTCGAGTCGGGCGAGCAGCCGTGCGCCTGCCAATCCCGGAACGCCGACCATCAAGCCGAGCTGGGTGCTGATCAGCGCCACCGAGATCCCGCCAGCGACGGTTTGCTCGGTCGCGTGGGAAAGGGTTGTTCCCTGCATCGAGGAGAACGTCTCGATCATACCGCTGACCGTGCCCAACAAGCCGAGCAGCGGTGCAATCGTCACCAGACCCATCAGCAAGGTGCCCAGATCCGTCACGCGTTCGCGTTCGATCTCCAAGAAACGCTCGACGTGGTGTTGGCAAGTGCCCGAGCGCTCGAGCGCCCCCAATGCGCCACGCAGGTAGCGACCGACGGCACCGCCTGTTTGGATGTCGCCCGGATGACGCACAGCCTGTTCGACCGCCGACTTCACATCGCCGCCAAACCCTCGGCGCAGGGTGATGAGTCGGAGCGTGGCGACAAACCACAGCGTGAGACTGGTGGCGAGCAGCGGGACGCTCACCCAACCGCCCGCGTCGAGCAGCGCCCGAAGCTCATCCGCCGTGACCATCGCCGTCCTCGTGCGCGTGGTCGTGGTCGTGGTCGTGACTATGGTCGTGACCGTGATGGTGGTGGCCGCCTGCGTGGTGCTCGTGCCCGTGTCCATCACCCCCGTGCAGGTACGACAGCACCGACTGCTCGGCGGAGGACAGGATTCGCCGCGCGCCTCGGCTGAGCAACGCGTGGGCGAGGTAAGCCGGGATTGCGATCGCAAGCCCGAACTGCGTCGTGAGCAGCGCCTCCGAGATGCCTGCGGCCAACAGCTGGGGCTCCGCGGTTCCGGTGTCGGTCACGACAGAGAAGGTGTGAATCATGCCGGTGACCGTGCCGAGCAGACCGAGCAGCGGCGCAACCCCGGCCGCCACATTGACCAACGAGAGCCGGCGCTGAAGCTGCTCGCGCATGACCATCAGCGCCTGGGTGGCCCGCTCTTCGACATCAACGTCGACCGTCGCCGAGCACGACGGACACCGAGCGGCCGCCGCGATCACCAACGGTTTGGCGACCCAGCCCTGCACATGCAGCAGCGAGTTGGTGTGGGCCTCGCGAACCGCGGCGGCGAACCGCCGTTCTTCATAACGCCATCGCCCTCCCGCCCACAGCAGCCCGACCGTCCGCTCGACGATGATGAGTCCCGCGATCGCCCCGATCCCCAGCAAGACCCACATGACCGGGCCGCCGGCATCGATCTTGGTGCGCCAGCCTTTGACGGCGAACGAACCTGCGTCCGGCGGGTCCGCCTCGTCGTAGAGCACCGCGGTCAGCACCACGTGCGCGCCGCTGAGTTCTGCCGCCGGGAACTCGCCCTGGGCCTCGCGAAACCCCTCGGGTGTGGAGATGAGCGGTCGGCTGCTTCGTGCGTCCCACCGAAGTGCGCCGACTTGGCCGATGTGCAGCACGGTTGCGTCCACCGCGTGTCCACCGGTGTCGAACACCTCGACTCCGGATTCGACCCGGAGGCTTCCCGCGCGCTCGATTGCCACGAGCTGGTCCGCGATGAGCTCGGGGAGCTTGGCGGCACGGGCATCTGGATCCTCAGGCAGCGTCGCGTGGCTTCGGTTCGCCAGCCGCGACAGCAGATCCCCGAGCGCGGCCGACTGCGCGTCACGGCTCCGGTCTCGCTCCCGTCCGGGCGTGCTGCGCTGCAGGGCGGCGTTCTTGACCTGAAGCTTGGTCAGCTCGGCGGACAGCGCATCGATGTCCTTGCGTAACGATCCTTTCGCGGCCGCGGTGCCCGACTTCGCCGAGCTCAAGTTCTTGCGCAACGCACTGCGTTCGGCACGAAGCGCCTCGGCCTCGTCGGTACGCGCTTGCTCCCAGGTCTGGGGCGGTGCGGCCATCGCGAAGGCGGGCCACAGCCACAGCAGCGCCATGAGCAGTCCGTGCTTCACCGCGCCATCTCCTTCGTGACCGGAAGAAGCAGCTCGGCAGCCCCCAAGGTCTCGTTGTCTTCGGCCGCCTCGAAGCGCGCCCGAACCGGTTCGGCGAGCGCGTCGTCCAAGACCGAGACGTGCCAGCCTTTGGCGGCAGGGATCGCCCAGCCCACGCGGCCGTCCTGCGTGCGGAAGTACAACAGGGCGAGGCCAAGCCGGAGCACACGAACGATCTGCGGCTCGCCCTCAACGTCGAGCCGCTGCTGCGTGTATGCGACCTCGCCGCCCATCGCTTCCTCCTCCTCGACGAAGCGAAGCAACCGCTCCAACACCCGTCCGTAGTCCGGAGTCGCCGCTTGAAGATCGAGCTCCAAGCGTTCGAGCATCTTCAGCCGAGCGTCACGGGCAAACGGCAACCCGCCCTCCACATGGGCCCGGGCCGCCGCGACCGCTGCATTCATCGGCTCCGCCCATCGGCGCGCGTCTTCGTCGGCGGCTTCGGCCTGCTTGGTGGCCTCGGAACGAAGGGCCTCGAGCGTGGCTTTTCGGGTTCGCGCCGCTCGGACCTGGCGCTCCAGTTCCGCTCGCTCCGCCCGCAGTGCTGCGAGTTCGTCGCGGGCCGCCGTCCGCTCGGTCTCGAGGTCGGAGGCGAGCTGGTCGACCTCGCCTCGCAGCTGCGCCAGCTCGGCCATCGTCACCCCCGTCGCATGGGCGACAACGGGAACGCCCAGCGCAAAGACCGCCAACCACGCGGCAACTGAGCGACTCTTCGGCATCAGGAGGACACCATATCGCAAGCCTTTTGCAGTTGCACCGAGATTGTACGAGCTGCTGGTGTGCGTCAACGTTCAGTGTCGTACACCGGACCGCTTCAGTTCCCCCGATGCTGGCCCACCTCGGGCCTTGGCCATCGTAGAAGCCACGCCTTGGAGCTGTGGCGCACGCCGCGATGCATGCGTCGGGTTGCGCCTGTCGTTACGCGCCCTTGCGCTTGCGCCGGGTCTTCTTCTTGCCACTGGGCGTGCGACAGGTTGGACACTGCCCCACGACCTGAAGATCCGCGTCCAGCAGCGCCTCACGCCACGCTTCGTCCTTGGGGATCGACAGCGTCGCGTCGTGCAAGCACGTCACGTTCCCGCAATCGCGGCACGCGAAGTGCGGGTGCACGTGCGCCGGTGCGTTCTCACCTTGCGCCTCAAAACGTGTGACCCCTCCCACCCGAGATGCCACGCGCGCGAGCCCGGATTCGTCCAGCTTGATCAGGTTCCGGTAGAGGGTCGCCGCGTCCCAGTCATCGGTCCCGATGCGTTCCACCACCTCGGCGTGAGACAGCGGCCGACTTGCGTCGCGCAGGAGGCGAAAGACCGCGACGCGAGGTGCGGTCGCCCGCAGTCCGGCATCGTGGAGTGTACGCCGGGCCTCTTCTCGACTGAGCTTGGCCATGGAAGATGGCTAGCCTAGACGATCTGCAGTTGCAATCCAACTGCAATGGTTCGTAGCCTGCGGAGATGAGCATGCTGCTGATCTGCACCAAGACCTGAGGTACGTGTCGCAAGGCGGTCGCCTTGCTCGAAGACAAGGGCGTTGCGTTCGAGTACCGCGAGTACAAGCAGGATCCCCTCAGCCGCGAGGAGCTGCAGGACATCCTGCAGAAGCTCGGCATGGGGCCGCGCGAGGTGCTTCGGACCCGGGACGCGAACAAGCTGGGGCTCAGCGGCGACGAGTCGGATGCGGAGCTCATCGGGCTGATGGCCGAGAACCCAACGCTGCTGCAGCGCCCGATCGGTGTTGTCGGAAGGAAGGCAGCCGTGGGCCGCCCACCTGAGGCGCTGTTGGAGCTGATCGGTTGACCGTGGCGAGTTGAGGGGAGACATCGGGGCGGCCAGTGCTAGGTTCCATCGAGATCGGCTGGCTTCCAGTCGCCCCCCCCACTTGCTCGAACCGACGTCGACCGCCCCCACCCCCGACCCGCCTTTCGATTGGGTCCTCGTCCCCCACGCGCGTCTGTGGCACGCGCTGACCCGATCTGCGGCCACGTTTCGGTGCGGCCGGTCGTCGATGGGAAGTATGTCCGGCGAGAGACTCGCCGGAACTCCGGGTGAAGACGTGCGGTGTGCGCGGTGCGATCGCGCCACGCGGTAGCGCGCAGCGATCAGGCCGTTGCAGCTGCGGGTCAGGACGCGTCGAGCTGGAGCCCAGACTCGGCGAGGTGCGGGACCTCCACGATGAGGAGCTCAGAATGGTCTCGCGCGGCTACAGACAGCACACCGCTCCCAATCCCGATACCGTCCCCGTGGTCGAGAATGAGGTCCCCCAAGGACACGGATCCGTGCACCACATGCAGCCAGGCGGACCGCCCCGGCAGGAGCGTTCGGGCCGTCCGTTGTCCCGGGTAAAGCAGCATCGAGAACACGGACGCATCCTGCCCAAGATTCAGCGTTCCCGGTCCGCCGCCCTGCGATGCAACGAGGAGCATTCGTTGCTTGCGCTCCCCCTCGCTGAATCTGAGGCATTCCGGTTCGTCTGCGGCCACGGCGAGCGAACAACCAAGCGATATCCGAAAGACATGCACGAAGTGCGTGTTCGACGGATTGAGCTCGCGGCACACCAGATCGGGTCCCGGGCGAACCCGCTCGAACGACCCAGCGTCGAGAACCGAGGAACGCTCGTCGGCATCGCGCCTCATGAGTCGCCCGGCGCGAACGTACGTGATGACCTCCGCCGGCAGGCGTGGAGCCGAGAAACGGGTGCTGGCCTGCGGCCCCCAGCGCACCTCGTCGAGGCTCTGTAGCCCTCCGAAACCGACGACTCCGTCCGGTGCCTCGGGATCGAAGGTCAGCCATCGTTCCCGATTTTGGGTCCTCTCGTAGAGGCGGCTGTTCGCCCTACGTACCAGAAAGACATTGTCCATTTGGGTCGATCAAACCGGCCGATTCTCCCGGCCGACTCTGACAAGGTGCATTCTTCGGTCCGAACCCACAATCGCCTGCAAACGGCGACTTGAATCCGCGTCCAAGAACCCTCCTCCCAGAAGTCGTTCAAAACGACCGTATTCAATCAATATGACCGCATCCGGCCGACCGTCTTCATCCTTTGATCGGCATCTCTTTCCGGTCCTTGCGGAGGCAGCCGTATTGCTTGAGCTTCCGATACAGCGTCGCGGAACCAATCCCGAGCTGCCGGGCAGTGAGAGCCTGGTTGCCCTCAAAACGATCGAGCGTTGCGAGAATGTGGTTCTTCTCGATCTCCCTCAGGGGAAGCATCACTCCACCCGGTAGGAGCGGTTCACGGGCGCCGCGCCGCACTTCCTCCGGCAAGTCCTCCAGCGTCACCGCCTCGCCTACCGCCAGGGCCGCTGCCCGCTCCATCGCGTTCTGCAGCTCCCGAACGTTGCCGGGCCAATCGTAGCGCAGCAACAGGTCCGCCACCTTGGGGGTCAACCGCGAACACTGCGTCGACATGCGCACCGCTGCCTCCCCCAGCAGAACTCGGGCGAGGGGAAGAATGTCGTCCTTGCGCGCACGAAGGGGCGGAATCACGAGTTCGACCACCTTCAGACGGTAGTAGAGATCGTGCCGGAAGCCTCCGTCCGCGATCTCTTGTTTGAGGTCCCGGTTTGTCGCGGCCAGGATGCGAACGTTGACGGGACGCACCCGGTTCTCCCCAATACGCCGTACCTCTCGCTCCTGAAGCACCCGCAGCAGTTGGACCTGCATGCTGGCGGAGACCTCACCGATCTCGTCGAGAAACAGCGTTCCATGATTGGCGGCCTCGAAGATTCCGGGGCGGTCGGCAGCTGCCCCCGTGAAGGCACCGCGCGCGTGGCCGAACAGCTCGCTTTGCAGCAGGCTCTCCGTCATGGCGCCACAGTTCACGGCGATGAACGGCCCCCCCGCCCGCGCTGAACCGTCGTGAACCATCCTTGCAATGCGTTCTTTGCCGACCCCTGTTTCGCCCGAGATCAGCACGGTGGCATCGACTTTGGCCACGCGCAGCGCGAGGTCCACGACGCGCGCCATCTGGGTGCTCTTCGCCACGACGCCCAGGGGCTCCTCCACACCCGGCGCTACGCGGACCAGCTTGCGACGATGTGCGCGGAGCTTGGCCTCAGCGGACTTGAGCGTGTCGGTGACTCGGCTCAGAGAAACGTCCAGGCACTCCTTGAGCCTCTGAGAGTCGAAGAAGGCGAGTTCGTGGCTGTGCTCCTCGCCCCATTGGTCGCGGGTGTGCCCGACGAGGTGGCAAGCCGCGTGCCCCTGGCCGAGGCAACGGCCTTCGAGCACGTAGACCTCGGTCCCCGTTGCCTGGCTGCAATACCCACTCAGGAGACCGCACAACGTCCAGCAAACCGCCGAATCGGACTGTCCAAAGTGAAGGAGGTGCTGCTCCGCCTCATAGGACGCCTGTAGGGACAGACCGGCAGAGCCCTGAGGGTCGTCTGCGCCCGGTTCGGCCACGAACAGCCCCTGCAAAGTACAGATCCGAGCAGCACCCCTGCGCAAGTCCTCGTCGCCGGTCCAGTCATAGGTCTTGCGCGCCGCCGCAGCCATCCGCCAACCGTGCGCAAAGCCGAATTGGGTGAGCACGGCCCGCGCTGCAATCAGCCCGAAGTTCTCAACTAAGTATTGTCTCAGCAGGCCCATGGCCACCGCGTCGAGCAGGAGCGTTCGTTGCCCCGAAAAGCGAATCACCCCCCGCTGCGAGTCGAGCTCGAGCAGCTCGTGATGGGTGAGCTCATCAAGCCGCATCGGGGGGGTCCATCAAATCGATGGACTCATAGCCCCTTTCTGATGGACGAGCAATGATTCGCGCGAGGAGACCTGAGCAACCATATGATTGTGTTGATCAATATGGACGGGCAGCGAATTGCAAATGTACCGGCGGATGAGCAAAGCGCAGCCGACCACACGGACAGCCTTGGAATCCCGGCAGCCGAAGGGGTCGGCAGGGCCTGCTCGGGGGCCGGACGTCCGCGGGTTACCCGCCGCCGCAAAGCTTGGTGCTCGGCATGGCATGTCGCAAGCGGCGACGGCGGTCGTGTATTGCGAAGCCAACTTCGGCGAGCTGGACGGAAAGACCGCCAACGGATTGGTGCGCCACTCCGAACGCTACAAAATCCTATCGGTGATCGACAGTACGAAGGCCGGCCTCGACGCCGGCGAGGTGCTCGGTGAGCCAACCTCAGGAATTCCGATCTGTCGCGATCTGGCCGCGGCCTTCGTCGAAGCAGGAGACGTTGTCCCCGACTACCTCATCTTCGGGATGGCGCCCGCAAGCGGAATGCTCACCGCCCGCGAGCGGGTGCTCCTGCTCCAGTGCATGGACCACGGGATGAGCATCGTCAGCGGTCTCCACGAGTTCTTGGGTGATGACGCTGAGTTCGCCGCAAAGGCCTTGGAGCGTGATGTCGAGATTCGCGATGTTCGAAAGCCTCGTCCAAAAACCGAGCTGAGAATGTTCAGCGGGCGCGTAAATGACGTCACGTGCCCTCGTATTGCAGTGCTTGGGACCGACTGCGCGATCGGAAAACGGACGACAGCCACGGTCCTGACCCAGGCGCTCATCGACCAGGGGCTCAAGGCGGTCTTGATCGGCACCGGGCAAACCGGGCTGATGCAGGGGGCTCGATACGGCGTCGCGTTGGATGCGATTCCATCACAATTCTGTGCGGGAGAACTCGAACGGACGATCGTCGATGCGTTCGAAGCCGAGGACCCTGACGTGATCGTCATCGAGGGCCAGGGAGCGCTGAGCCACCCCGCATTCTCGACGTCGAGCTTCATCTTGCGAGGCAGCTGCCCGGATGCAGTGATCCTCCAGCACGCCCCACGCAGGCGTCATCGGTGCGACTTCGAGAATATGCCGATGCCGAACCCGGGAACGGAGATCAAGCTGATCCAAACCTTCTCGGATACGAAGGTGATCGGGTTGACCATCAACCACGAGAACATGGAGCCGGCTGCAGTCGATGGAACGATCGCGATGTACGAGTCCGAGCTCGGCATCCCGGTCACGGACGCCCTGACCAAGCCGCCGGAGCACCTGGCCAAGATCGTTATCTCGGCGTTCCCGAAGCTGCGGAAGAAAACGTTCGAGTACGCGTGACCGCCCCACGTATCCGGGTCGACCTCGAGAAGATTCGCCACAACACGCGCACTCTGGTCGAACGTCTCGCAACGCGCGGTATCGACGTCACCGGCGTTACCAAGGCCACGGTCGGTTCACCAAGAACCGGCGCCGCGATGCTCACCGCCGGCGCGACGGGGCTCGGGGATTCGCGCATCGAAAACATCGAGGCGATGCGGCGCTCCGGCATGACCTGCCCGATGACACTGCTTCGCTCGCCGATGCTGAGCCAAGCGCGAAGGATCGTCGAGAACGCCGACACGAGCCTCAACACCGAACTCGAGGTCATCGACAGCCTCTCCCGCCACGCATCCCAATGCGAGCGAGACCATGCGGTGGTGCTCATGGTCGAGCTTGGCGATCTGCGAGAGGGCCTCATGCCCAGCGACCTCTCGCAGGCAGTTCGAGAGGCGCTCCGGTTACCCAACATCACGCTGCGAGGCATCGGGACCAACCTTGCCTGTCACGGTGGCGTCGTCCCAGATGCCGAGAAGATGTCGGAGCTCTCGAAGCTTGCGGACTCCATCGAGTCGGAGTTCGGCGTGCATCTCGACGTGGTGTCTGGTGGAAACTCGGCCAATCTCGACTGGGCTCTGGGAAGTCACGACACCGGACGTGTGAACAATCTGCGTCTGGGCGAGTCGATCCTGCTTGGGCGCGAGCCGCTTCATCGGCACCCGATCGCAGGACTCCACACAGACGCCGTCACCCTCATCGCGGAGGTCATCGAGTCGAAGATCAAGCCCCGGCGCCCCTGGGGAAACACCGCACAGTCGGCATTCGGGGACGAGCCGGCGATTCCCCCCGTGGGGTTCACCGTGCGGACGATCCTCGCCCTTGGCCACCAAGACACGGACCCAAGCGGTCTCGAGCCACCCGAGGGGTTCACCGTGCTCGGTGCCAGTAGCGACCACCTCATCCTGAACTCGCGGCCTCCCTGCGTTCCGATGGGGCGCGAGGTCTCGCTCGGGGTCAACTACAGTGCCCTTCTCAGAGCGATGACCTCCGCCTCCGTGGCGAAGTCGTTTGACTAGACTGCGCAGGCCACCGACGGAGCATGGTCATGCGGCTCTGCCTTCGGGCAATCCGCGAATATCAGAATGACTCGTTGTCGGAGATTCGTTGCTCATCCGCCGTTTTCGGTGCTCGAGGCGACCCTGGGTCCAGAAGAACCCGCATACCCCAGCTTGACAGGGGGTCACTCCATATCAGGGAGACGAACCGCGCACGCGTGCCGCTCGTCAGCATGCCCGAAGGCTGAAGCGGGGACAGCCTTAGTGGTTGATCACCTGGTAGCCGTCGAGCACGTACCGGCTGATGTCGACGTGGTCCCGGCCCTCCCCCAGGATCGGGATCCCCGCCTCCCGAACTGCCTCCAGCACGTCGAAGCGAATGCAGCACATGTTGCAGGCCCGGGCGAGACCACGCACCTCGTCGAACACCGGGCCGTAGTGCTTGTCGAAGGGATGGCTGTCGTCCGTGCGGTGCGTCAGCCGAGGGAGCCACTTCACGCCTTGGCCCTCGAAGAGCAACTGCACCGAAGCCCCCGCCGCGTGCAGTTGCTGCGTCAGCTCGAGGGCATGAACCATGCGCCCGTTGTCGGCGGGAGACTCGCCTGGATTGAACACTCCAACGATGATCTTGTGCATCAGACAGTTGGACACCGTCGCTCCGTCAAGCTGCCAACCTGCCGAAAACATAAGGTTTCTCATCGGACTCGCGGTGCGCTACAACGGATCGAGATCGATGGACGAGCCTGGCAGTTCAGAGTCATTGAGGCGGGCCCGCGCCGGGGATGCAACTGCGTTCCGGAGCTTGGTCCAGCCACACCTGAGACGGCTGCAGAACCTGGCGGTCCGGATGCTCGGCAATCCCGATGACGCGCAAGACGTAGTGCAGGAGTCGCTGCTCCGCGCCTCCAACGGACTTGGTGGGTTTCGAGAAGATGCCCAGTTCGGTACGTGGCTGTATTCGATCACGACCCGCCAGTGCCTCAACGTGTTGCGTACGCGGAAGCGTTGGCGATGGGACGCACAGCGCAGCCTTCCGGAGCTCGCGCAGCATGCAGTTCACCACGACCCCGAATCTCCGACGTTCGATCCCGGCTTCGTCTTCGACGCCCACCAACACATCGCGTTCTGCTTCACGTGTGTGGGCCGATCTCTGGAGCCGGAACAGCAGGTCGCGCTGGTGTTGCGAGACGTGCTCGGCTTGTCCAACGCCGAGGCATGCGACGCATGCGGGCGTGAGTCAGTCCGTGCTGCGGCATCGCCTCTCCGACGCACGCAAACACATGCAGCGTTCCTTCGAGGGCCTGTGTGCCATCGTCGCCAAGCAAGGCGTCTGCTATCAGTGCTCGGGACTCCGGGACACGTTTCCCGCGGATCAGCGCGGCCCTTCGGTTCCGGGGCTGGGAGGCGAGAACGAGGACCCCGCGCAGCGGTATCGGCATCGTCTCAATGTGGTCTCCGGCGCCGACCTCGAGCAAGGCTCCAGCGCGCGGCTGCACGAGTTGCTGTTCCGGGTGATCGACGCGCACGAGACCGGCGATGATCTGAAGCCCTGACTGTGCTCAACCCAGTGGGCGACCGAGTCTGACCGACATCGGTGCATCCAAGTCTGCTGCGACACGACGCTCACCGCCAAGGTTTTCGACCTTGGAGGCCGACGCGACGAGCGGCCTCAGCGCTCGGACGAGCCGTCAGAGACTCCTTGTCAGACACGGGCGCTCCCATGACACACTGCGCCGCATCATGGCGCGCTCCGATCAAGCCCCCACGAACTCCGGTTTTTCCGCGAAGACCGACGGCTCGGTCGTCATCGCCGACCTCGACCTCTCCGGCAAGACCGCGATCGTCACCGGGGGCTACAGCGGCATCGGTCTGGAGACCGTCCGGGCGCTCGCGGCCAAGGGAGCCTCGATCATCGTCCCGGTGCGCTCGCCCGAAAAAGCAAAGGAGAGCCTCGCGGCCATCGAAGGCGATGTGAAGACCCACGCGCTCGATCTCGCCGACCTCGCCTCGGTCAACAGCTTCGCCGAAGCCATGCTCGGGCAGCTCGAGGGGCTCGACATGCTGATCAACAACGCCGGCATCATGGCCTGCCCCGAGGCGCGCGTCGGCCCGGGCTGGGAGTCGCAGTTCGGCGTGAACCACATGGGTCACTTCGCACTCACCCAGGCACTGATGCCTCTGCTCGAAAAGACCCCCGGCACCCGCGTCGTGGCGCTCTCCTCGACCGCCCACAAGATCAGCGGCATCCGCTGGGACGACGTGCAGTTCGAGGCGAAGTACAACAAGTGGAAGGCATACGGGCAGGCCAAGACCGCCAACGCCCTGTTCGCCAACGCCCTGTCCCGCCGCCTCTCCGACGCCGGCGGACTCGCGTTCTCCGTCCACCCCGGCGGTATCTTCACGCCGCTGCAGCGCCACCTGCCCAAGGAAGAGATGGTCGCGCTGGGTTGGATCGACGAAAGCGGCGAGCCCTCCGAGACCGCCAGATCCAGCTTCAAGACGCCCGAGCAAGGCTGCGCCACCACGCTATGGGCTGCCACCTCGGACAAACTCGTGGGGAAGCCCGGCGTGTACTGCGAGGACTGCGACATCGCCAGCCCGACGGACACCGACTCCCCGGCGGGCCGGTTCATGGGCGTCAACGATCATGCGTGCGACGACGAGGCGGCCGAGAGGTTGTGGACCCTCAGCAAGTCGCTGTTGGCGAGCGTCTAGGGGCGCACCCGCCCCACCACAGGCAAGATCGCCTGACTGACCCCGTAGCGATTGCACGGGGTCAGAGTCTTCAGGCTCGCTACTCTGGGATTGCGCAGATTCCGACGTCTTCCAGTCCCGGCTGTGCCTGGCCTTCGCCGAAGGCCGAGATACATTCTTGGCCTCCTCCGACGCCGCCGCAGCCTGCAGAAGGTTCGGGGTCAGACAGGTCGCAGTAGTCCGTGCAGCAACCGGTGCCTTCGCACCCTGGGACGATCGTCGAGGCGCCGCAGAACAGGCCGGGGTCACATGCGTTGGCGTACTCGCACGCGTCTCCGTAGGCACCACCGTCAGCCCCCGAAGCATCCGGGACGCAGACGAAGCCGTCGGCCCCGGGATAGCAGCCCTCACCGTCGGGGCACCCCAACAACGGATCACACTGCGGGAGGCACAGGGGCAGTGCGCCGTCGTTGGCAACGATGCAAACGTCGGCAGGGTTGTCGCACAACGCCGCGTCCGCGGAGCCCGTACACAGCGAGACGCATGTGCCCATGTTCTCTTCGTCGACGTTCCAGCACATTCCCCCGAGGTCGCAGCTATCGACTCCGCTCACGCCGCTGCCCTGGACCGTGCAGGGGTCCCCAGGCTGTCCGGGAGCGGCGTCGACGGGTGAGCACCGGGAACCGTTCCAAGACGACCCTCCGTCGTTCGCCCACGGCATACACTTCTCGCCCTCCGCGCAGTCCTGTCCCCAAAGGTCACATCCGAAGATCTCCCCGTCGCCGTCGGTCTCGCCGCACAAGAACGCACAGCCCGAATCGGTATCGGCCGGGGGCTCCGGCGGTAGCTCGGTGGTGGAGCTGTCTTCGCCTCCTCCGTCATCGTCGACGGGACCGGAGGTCGCTGGAGGATCGTCCGTGTCCACCAGCGGATCGCCGGTCGTGGGTTGCTGGCCGCTCGTCCCCGCTATGAGGCCTTCGGAGTCTCCGTCTTTGGCATCACAGGCGGACGCAAAGAGCGAGAGGACCGCCAAGGTACTGAAAACACGTGCTTTATTTGTCATTCGTGGCCTGCTGTCGTCCAGCCATTCCAAGATAGCAAAACTAATATTTAAGACAAGCTAAACTAACAAAACCACCTTTCTAAATGGCCACGATGGAGTTTGTGGACCTTGGGGAGCCCCGGCGCTCACCATGGAAGAGACCGGCCCCCAGCTCTTGCCGCGCGAAAGACTGACCGATGAAGCGACCGACAGCGTTTGGATCTTGGGGGCACCTTGGCGTGCAGAGCGGACTGCTCTTGGGATTCGGTTTCGCATTTGCAGGCGGAGCCGGAGCGCCCGCCCGTGCGGGAGGCGGTTGCCCGTCGGACGGGGGGTGCGCGCTCAAGAAACCCAACTTGTTGCTGGTCCTCGACTACTCGTCGTCGATGAACGAAGCCCTCACACCGACGCAAACCCGATGGGATGCGGCCGTGGAAGCGATCGAGGGCCTTGTCCTGGCCGACAACGGATTCTTCGACGAGCGCATGCACATCGGACTCCTTCGCTACGGGCACGACCCCGACCCGAGCACCGAAGGCACGATCATCGTCGAGAGCGGGCAGGTCGAGCCATCGGGGATCATCGATGGTCACGCCCTCGACCTTGGGTGGTACGACGCGGTCAACGATCCGTCTGGATACTTCGAGTGCTCCGGAAGCCAGGTCGTCGATGCGTTGAACGCCGCTGGGCCCCCACTGTGTGTCGGCCCCACGTGCGAAGGCATCGAGAGCTGGACCGCGGGAGCGCTCCAGGCAACTCGCGACTACATCGCGCAGTCCCGGGCCGACCATCCCCAAGACACGACCCCGGGCGACGAGAGGGACTACTTCGTCGTGCTGATGACCGACGGCATGTGGACGACGCCGGTCGGGCAAGCACCGAAGGACGACCTGCACGACCCGGTCCCCCTCGCCGGGGAGCTCTTCGGGTCCGACGACGTCCTGACCTACGTCATCGCATTCGGTGACGCGCTGGGAGCTCAGTTTGCGGATGACACGGCCAACGCAGGAGGAACCATGGTCGCGCTCGGGCCCACGGATGGCGAGGAACTGCAGGCCGGACTCATCAACATGGTCGACGACGTCGCCGACGCTCAGATCGGCCCCCCGTGCCTCGAGCAAGCGCCTCGGATCATGGTCATCCTCGACGCCTCCAGCTCGATGCTCAACGTCCAGGACCCTCTGCAGCCCGGCGCAACCCTACCCGGGGCAATGGGGACCACGGGCTGGGATATCGCAAGGCGCGTGCTCGTGGACGCCCCGTCGTTCTTTGGGGTCCAACCAACCGGGCCCGGCGGCGCCACGCTCGAAGAACTGGCCCACATCGGTCTGATGACGTTCGGGAGCAACGGCCAGCAGCAGCTGTTGACCAACTACGGACCCTGTACGCGGGCGAACGTCGATTGGGCGCTCGACCCGAGCACGTCCTGCGGGGCGGGATGCGGCGATCCTTGGGGCGGACCCCCGATCATCTGGTCTCCCCAAGGGCCCGGCTCGGCGGGCTACCCGGGCTTCGATCAAGACACGCTCAGCACAATGCCGCAGTGCCAGGTTGGGATCGGCTTGGGCCCCGGACCCTGCGTGGGATCGGCAACCGCAACCCACACCGGGTTGGCACTGGCCAACGCCAACGCCGAGCAGTATCGACTCGATCCCCCGCCGACAACTGCCATCTCCGCGTCCACCGTCTTCATCAACATCTTGATCACCGACGGGTCGTACGGGGACGAAGGCTGGTCCACCGACGAGCAAGTGTCCACCGAGCTGCAGGACATGTACGGCAACGACGACACGACAACATTCGTCATCGGGGTCGGAGAGGAGCTCGTATCGGCAGAGCTCGCGAACATGGCCTGTTGGGGGTCCGGGGGAACGGGAATCCCGTGCACGGGAGGCTCGTTCGCCCCGTTGATCGCAGCGGATGAGGGCGCGCTTCGGGACGCGCTGGAGCAGATCTCAGAGACCCTGGAGTTCGACGGTTGCTGCGAACCCGCCAGCTGCCTCGCAGACCCCGGGGAAACCGCGGGCTCCACGTCGAGTGATTCCCGAGGCGACACTGGAGATGGGAGCACGAGCGACGCGCCTTCAGGCTCGAGCTCGACCGGGACGTCCGGGACCACGGGGGCTGCGGTCACTGGCGGCACCGCGGACAGCTCGGGCGGAGCCACCTCGCCTCCCCCCAGCGACGGCACGACCCGTGGGAGCGAGCCCTCAGCGGACGCGGGTGGTGAGGCCGACGCATCAACGGGTGATGCTGGGCTCGACACCGGGGCACTCGACGGGTGTAGCTGCAGCGCGCGCAGCGACGACTCGGGGCGGTGGTTCGGCAGCGCTTGGCTCGTGGTGTTGCTCGGCTTGGCCCGCCGGCGTCGCCCCTGTACCTCCATGCAGTCCTAGGGCGGCTTGATCAGGGACGACGGCGGGTCGGAGATCTGCCATCGTGGCCCCGTCATGCGCCGCCTGTCGCTCAGTCTCAGTGCCGCTCTCGCGCTTGCCCCCGCCGCCTGTTCCTCTGAGGCCGACGGCGACACGGACGGCACCTCCGGCTCGGCCACGGACGCGAGCTCCAGCAGTACGTCCAGCGCAGACACAAGCTCGAGCGGACCGAACCTCTGCGAGACCCTAACGGTCGAGCTGGGTGACGAACCGTGCGTTCGTTTCGGCGTGCACCAGATCGCCAACTTCGTGCAGGACTGCGGCCCCCTCACCTGCACCCCGCGAACCGAGCCCGCCGATGGCTTCCTGCCTGAGAGTCTCAGTGTCGCGGCGGACTGCTCGTTCGAGGGCACCATCGGAGACGACCGAATCGGTGGATGGGCCCAGATCGTAGACGTGGAGCGCGACGGCCAGACCGTGCTGGTTCCGTTTTGCGCTGTGCAGGAGAGCTCGTTCGCCGGGTACACAGTCGAGGCCGCTCCAGCCCCGGTCGTGGCGCAGTCCTTCGACCCCGGAGGCGCCATCTCGCTGGAGTCCGACCCAACCATTCGGGTCCGTCCAGCCCAAGACTGCCCTGGGGACGACTGCAGTTTTTCCTTCGCTTTCTCGCTCTCGCCCGGCGGGTTTGACCCGGCCTCGGTCGTGCTCGGGGCGGAGATCGAAGACGACGGCGGAGTCGCCACCCTCGTCCAGACGATTTCCGCCAGCAACGAGATGCTGGACTCCGCGCTTTCCGACCGGCCGTGGGTCTTCGGCATCGAGGTCAACTACTGCATGCAGGCCGCAGGTGCCTGCGCTCTGATCGATCCGAACAGCGATGCGACAGACGCGTTCGCCGCGTTCGCGGCCATCATGCACCCGCAGGAGTAGGGGCTTGTCGCGAGGGGCGGCCCTCTACTTCGGCGCAATCGAGTGGGAGTGTGTGCCGTCGCCGTCCGTGAACTCGGCGGACCACAGGTACTCGGCACCGGCCTCGTCGGTCACGTCGCAGGAGACCTTGGCCCCTTTGACGGCCACCCAGACATCGCCATGGCAGTCGATCTTCGAAACGTCGTGCCCTTTCGCTTTCAGGTCGGCCGCGATCTCTGGCTCGACCTTCTTGACGACGAGCGTGTGATCGCGAGGGGTCGCAACGACGGTGCCCTTGGCGTCGATGACCTTCATGTCGAAGTGCACGTCGGTCTCGTCCACCGTGGCGGTGCACTCGAAGGTGGTGCCCGCCTCGGCCTTCACACCTTCGGGGCAGCTCACCGAGTCGACCTTCAGTCCCTCGTTGGTGAGGACCGACTCCACCAGGCCTCCCGCGAGGTCCGGATCGATCTTCGTGGCCAGGAGTTCACAGGCCGGCAAGCCGACGAGACACGAGACGAGCAACGGGATGGGCCAGCGCATGGCGCAACCCTACCGTAGGTCCCCTGTCGTCGCGGGAGCAGCCCAGGGTGAAACTTGGGACGCTAGCAGCCCGTGGTGAAACCCGGCGCGGCGGATCGCGAAGGATTTTTCGCTCCTGGGTAGGAGCCGAAACGCCGCTGTACCGGGCGTACTGCCAGTTTTGGCGACGCCACCAGGAGCGAAAAAGACGAGAGACGTCGTGTTGGGTTTCACCACGGGCTGCTAGAGAGACGAACCGCAAAAACACGGGTGTCAGAGTGCGTCTGGGGCCAGTTGTGGCCAGGAGGGAGGCCGAAGCTGTGTCGGGCACACCGCGAGCGCTGAGCGACGCCGCCACAACTGGTCCCAG
>Ga0316204_10004200_pt1 | contig 26517 bp, 28 predicted proteins | sample 6monrhotite_MG_2_FD_205661 | JGI IMG/M metagenome (GOLD analysis project Ga0316204, IMG submission 205661) | Microbial mat bacterial communities from mineral coupon in-situ incubated in ocean water Damariscotta River, Maine, United States -... | ecosystem: Environmental > Aquatic > Marine >...
AGTTCACGTGCCATTACTTTGGTAGAAGTAATCACTGCAGCTTTGGCCCCTGCGTAGGCTGTTCGGCCTTCATTGCCTTCAATAGCCGCGCTTGACGAGAGGTTGATAATCGATCCGGCTTTCTTTCGCAGCATTTGGCGGGCAATTAGCTGGCTGAACTGCATGGCCGAGAAATAATTCAGCTCAAACATTTGATGCATTTTGTCCAGTGATGTCATCAGGAACGGCGCCGTGATAATTGCGCCGGCATTATTCACCAGAATATCTATCGGCTGTTTTTCAGAGATGATCTCTTTTGCCCCCGCTTTTATCTGGTCGCTATCAGCCAAGTCGAAGTAAATCGGCTTGATCGATACACCTGTTCGTTCGGCAAGTTCACTGATGAAGCCAGAGAACTCTGTATCCTCGCGGCGTACACATGCCCATATATTAGCATGGTTTTCTGCAAAGAGGGTTAGGATTGCTTTGCCAATACCGCGGTTGCAGCCAGTGACAATAGCGTTCTTGCCTTTGAGCATTTTAGCTCCTCTCGGTGGGTGCGCTAGCACCGAAATTTGTCTTTAAAAACATGGATTTGAAGGTATGCAAAAAACGTGTCATCTTCATTGTTGTGTTAACATTAAGTTTTGGGGCGAAGGGCTGCAAGTACATCTGGCATTACAATGCCGAACTCAGCCTTGCAAGCAAGCTCGCCGTTAACCGTGCCCGTACCCACGCATTTGCCGATGCCTCTACGCCAACTTAATAGCTCGGTTTCCATATGATAGCGGTCACCGGGCACTATTTTTCGCCGCAACAGGATGTTTTTTACATTTGTAAGATAAACAATTTTTCCCTTGTTGCCCGGCAGCGTTAAGACCGAGAGGGCGGCCATCTGCACCAACGCTTCGACCTGAAGCATGCCGGGCATGTTGGGGTCGCCGGGGAAGTGACATTGGAAAAACCACGTATTCTCAGGGAGGTCTTTATAGCCTCGCGCGCTTTTGCCAGGAATAACCGCTTCTGCTGCATCCATCATTAAATAAGGCGGTCTGTTCATCTGGTAGGCTAACAGCCCTTCCATATCTAACGCTAGTTCTTGCAATTGTTATCCCCTCCTGAGGCAGTGTTTTCTATACTGCAGCCTAAAACTCTTTGCCCATTTTACAATGGCTTGTTCGAGCAATGATATAAAACCATGCATTTTAACAAGAGTGGCTCGGTGATTGCATTCCATATTGATATAGCGAAACCTATGTTATTGTTAATGTTATCCGAATGCTGAATATTAGTGTTGTTTATCTCAATTAGGATTTGGATTGAATTCAGCGGCAGGATGTCACAGGGTCTTTTATATGAAAGTTGCCATCATACCGGCTCGCGGCGGAAGCAAGCGGATACCAGATAAAAACATCCGGGATTTTCTGGGTAAGCCGATTATTGCCTATTCTATAGAAGCTGCGCGTGAAACCGGGTTATTTAACGAAATTATCGTTTCAACGGATGATGAAACCATAGCCGCGACAGCGCGGGAATGGGGCGCAACTGTACCCTTCATGCGTCCTAAATCTATTGCCGATGATTTTGCGCCAATCATTGCTGTATTGAAAAATGTTGTAGAATGGTATGCAGTAGAGGGGCGGTCTTTGGATTTCCTATGTTGCATTTATGCAACCGCCCCCTTTGTTACCGGGCAGGCGTTGGTCGACGGCTTGAAAGTGCTGGAAAATTCATCGGGTGGCACGGCAATGTCGGTGGCCAAATTTACCTACCCAATTCAACGCGCGCTGGAGATTGCTGGTGATGGCTGCCTTGCAATGGTAAATGAAGAACATTTACTTACCCGTTCGCAAGATTTGCCTGAGGCTTATATGGATGCTGCACAATTTATGTGGTGTCGGCCGGGCGCTATTATGGCGGCAGAAAAAAGTTTGTTGGAACACGGCGTAGCACCAGTGGTTATTCCAACCAGTCGTGTACAGGATATTGATACGCTTGAGGATTGGGATAGAGCAGAAATACTATACCGCGCAGCTGCTGATCGAGCTCGGGAGTTTGCAGAGTGATAGTTTCACAAACAATGGAAGCACTTGCATTCATTCCTGTGCCTGAACTGGAAATGACACAGCAGTTTGAACTGCTTTCTATTCGAAATCAGCAAATTATACGCGAGAGCAGCTATAGCAGCCATGTTATTGAAGATAATGAGCATTTGCGCTGGATCAAGCGCCTGCAAACAGATCCAACAGTATTGTTTTATGCAGTTACGCATAAAAATGAAATTGTAGGCGGTGTAGGGCTGCGCAACATTGATGCGAAGACCAAGTCTGCGGAATGGTCTTTTTATGTGTCGCAGACAGCAATTGGGCAGGGTATAGGCCTTGCGTTAGGCGTGTGCGCCCTGGATATATTTTTTGAGACATTAAATTTGAAACATGTGATTGGTGAGGCCCTGATAGCGAATGCACCCAGTATGGCCTACCATGCAAAGTTAGGCTTTCTGAAGATCGCGCAGCAGCAACATTTGGTGCTGCCAGGCAACCATATGGCCGACATAGCTGTTTTTTCAGTGAGCAGAGAAGAGTGGTGCGTGGTGCGTAAGAAGCTATGCGGCGAAAGTTAGCCTTGCGTCCTGTGCATAATTATCTCTTTGTAGACAGGGTTCACAGTGTTAATGTTCCCGCGAAAACAATTATTTAGCAAGTTTTGAAGGCGAGAAACCAGATGAGTTTGACAACATTCTCCGGCACAAATGTAGATCTGGACGGTAAGTCTATTTTGATCACTGGCGGCACTGGCTCGTTTGGCAGTACTTTGCTAAAGAAGGTACTTGCATACCATAATCCGCGTAAAATTATTGTTTTTGCCCGCGGTGAATATATGCATTTTGAATTACAGAATTCTTTGAGCGAAAAAGATTTAAAGAAGGTCCGTTTTTTTGTTGGGGATGTTCGCGATTTGGACCGGCTTGTAATGGCCTTTCGCGGAGTTGATGTTGTTGTTCATGCTGCTGCGCAGAAGCAGGTTCCTCTTGCTGAATATAATCCATTTGAATGCATTCGTACAAATGTGATAGGGGCTGAAAATATTGTGCAAGCTGCTATTCGCTGCGGTGTGAAGCAAGTGTTAGCACTTTCAACGGACAAAGCGGTTAATCCGATTAATCTGTACGGGGCAAGCAAGCTGGCATCGGATAAAATTTTCGTTGCAGCAAATGCGCTGGGCGCGGGAACATCCACTGTTTTTTCCGTTGTGCGCTACGGCAATGTTTTAGGCTCTCGGGGTAGCGTTATACCCTATTTTCGCCAGCTTATTGCGGACGGTGCAACTGAAATACCGATTACAGACGACCGTATGACGCGCTTTTGGATTACATTAGACCAAGCTGTTGAATTTACCCTCAGCTGTTTGCCTGGTTTGCAGGGCGGCGAGATATTTATTCCTAAAATTCCATCAATGCGAATTATGGACCTGGCAGAAGCATTGGCACCACAACTGGCAGTGAAACATGTTGGTATACGACCGGGCGAAAAGCTGCATGAAATTATGATCACCGAACATAATGCCCATACCACCTATGACATGGGCGATCGGTACTTGATTGAGCCGGAATGGTCTTATAGCCCGCGCGATAAGGGGAGGCTTGAAGGTATGCCGCTTGTTGCAGAAGGTTTTGAGTATAGCAGTGATAAAAACGATAGCTGGATGAGTGTGGACGACTTGCGCGAGGTGCTTGCTACGCTCTCCGATGAAAGCAAATAATTCGATGGCTGTTCTTCCCTATGGCCGCCACCAAATTGATGATGACGATATTGAAGCCGTTGTGGATGTGCTTCGTAACGGGCTTTTAACCTCAGGCCCCAAGGCTGCCGAATTTGAGGCAGATTTTGCCGCAAAAATTGGTGCTGAGGAAGCTGTTGTTTGCTCAAATGGAACAACCGCTCTTCATTTGGCGGTAATGGCCGCCGGGCTTGGTCCGGGTGATGTTGCAATTGTGCCTACGCTTACTTTTCTATCTACAGCGAATGCGGTGCGTATGGCAGGCGCGGAGGTTCAATTCGCAGATGTTGATTCTGATACAGGGCTTTTAACACCAAAGACGCTTCTTGCGGCCTACAAAAAAGTAGACGGTGCTGTGAAAGCCGTATTACCCGTACACTTAAACGGGCAATGTGCAGATATGCCCGAGATCAAAGATATTGCTACAGCAAACAACAGCGCACTGATCACGGATAGCTGTCACGCTTTAGGAGCTGAGTATGCAGGAGGCGGGCGCCCAGGAGATGGCCGTTATGAAGATATGGCATGTTTTTCCCTGCATCCTGTAAAGTCTATAGCCATGGGTGAGGGTGGTATGGTCACTACAAACAACCCAAAATTCGCAAAGCGGATGCGTTTGCTCCGAAGCCACGACATGGTACGTGATGCTGCCGATTGGGTTCTTGCCGATGTGTCATTTGACAAAAACGGTGATGCTAACCCTTGGGTCTATGAAATGCATGAGTTGGGCTATAATTATCGCGCACCGGATATTTTGTGTGCTTTAGGCCAAAGTCAGCTTAAAAAGCTGGATGGATTCGTGGCCCGTAGACGAGAGATTGCAGAATTCTATGATGAGCTTTTAGCCCCGCTTGGAAATTTCTTACGTCCGGTACCAAGAACGATGTTGGCAAAATCTGCCTGGCATCTGTATCCTGTATTGATTGATTTCAACACCCGAGAGGAAGATCGTGCCGAGGTGATGCGACGGCTGTTAGCAGAGGGTATTGGTACGCAAGTGCACTATATACCGGTTTCAGGGCAGCCTTATTATAGCAATAGGTACGGCACTCAGAAGTTTGCCGGAGCTAATTCATATTATCAGAGGGTGTTGAGCTTGCCGATTTTTCCAGCAATGTCAGACGAAGATGTACGTGGTGTCGTTTCAGCCCTCGAAACGGTACTAGGCTAAAACCATTCGTTCATTTACATGACCACATATTTGCCCCGGGTAGCCATAAGGCTCCCGGTAGCGAATATAGTAGTAGATATGTCATGCATCAGAGTCCTCACTCTATCTCTTACTGGAAGAGTGAGAGGATAGACTGTGGTGACTGGTTCGCAATTGATAGTGCTTGAATACCAAGCTGCTGTTTTACCTGCAAAGCTTGTAGATTCGCGCTTTCTTTTGCCAAGTCTGCGTCAACCAGATTGCCAATACCAACTTCGATCACATCAGCCAGCTTCCCTGTGAAGTTTTTAGACTGATCAAGCGATGTTGAGCCTGAGCCAAATTTTGTCAGTACGGAGTTCATATTATCGATTGCATTACCGATGTCCGTTACTGCGGCTGAAGCGCTGGTTTGCGTCGCAATAAGCTGACCAGATGTGATCGGAATATTGGAGCTGCCGAGTGTAATTGTCTGGTGCGCGACTGTTAAAGTTTGTGTTGCATCAGCGTTGGTGATGGCAACGATGGCGTCAGTACCACTGTCGATCAAATTGGTGCCGTTAAACTCAGCATTTTGAACGATTGATGTGATCTGATCACGTAGTGCTGCAAAATCCTGGGAGAGAGCTGTGCGGCTCGTCGTGTCAAGGCCCTGATCAGCTGCTGCAACCGCTTTTTCCTTCATTTCTATAAGAAGGTCAGAGATTGAAGTTGCTGCTGCAAGTGCTACATCCACACTTGAGATTCCACGGTCAAGTGACTGCTGCACAGCATTAAGGCCACGCAAGTCGCCACGCAACTTTTGCGCGATTGAAAATACCGCTGCATTGTCTTTGGCTGTGGAGATTTTAAGCCCGGTATTAATTCGGGTCTGTGTTTGCTCCAAGTCGGCGCTGGTGGCATTTAGATTGCGCAAAGCGCTAAGCGCGCTTGCATTTACATTAATTGAAAAGGCCATTTAACCTCTCCTCTATATGACATTTCTACTAGGCCGATTTTTCGGCTTACCATTAATAATGCAATGGATGTGCCAGTTTTTAATGTTGATTAAGTCTTTGAAAAATATAGGTTATTTGTATCATTATTCTTTTTTGTAATCAAAGTGTAGAAAATTATTTCTAGGTGCCGTGGACATGTTGGAATGAAAGTGCAACTTCTGCCGGGGTGATGCTTTGACGCATGGGCAATCAATTTGTTTAGAGCAGGGTGCTCTTATCTTTTACCAACACTGGAAGGTGTTGGGTCGCCACAAGTTCCACTATGCCTTTTTTTCTTGGCACATCTCTTTGAGGTTGTGTTTTTGGCACATGCAGGTGCAGCACCCTCCGCCGTTCCTGGTATGAATGTAGTAGGCCGAACACCGACTTGGGTGGCAACAGACAATGGTTGCTGGCTGGAGGTTGAATTGGTCTGTTTCAGCAGTTCTTCCCCAAATTTGCCGATGACAAGGTTTTTACCGGCAAATAATGCGTTTGAGCGCTGAAGGTGCAGGGTTGCTGAATGTAGAATTGCGTGTGCTACGGGGCCCGGAACCATGCATCAAATAACCTGATTGAGTTGCAGGGATGTTGGCTGTATCTGTCCGGGCATCCTGAATGCTGCATTACTGCCATAACCAACAACCGGACGATTTTTCTTAATCACTTCTTCGCCTACGCTTTTTACAATGCCTTCAGCAACAGCTTTGAGCCGTAGTACAATGCGGGCATGATCTCGCAATATTTCACGAAATCTATCGGTTAATTCACGGATATAACGACGTGCTGGTGAACCTTTGGGCCCAAGCAATTTCTCGTTCACTTGAAGAAGTTGCAGGGTATCTCGATATTCTGCCATTAACCGGTTTTTTTGTCCGTGAAGTCGTTTCGCATCGGCTGTAAGCCTTTTTGACAACAAGCGGGTTTCTTCCTGTATTAAGTCACTAAGCGAAATAGTTAAGTTAGCAAGCTTAGCACCGTGTCCTGTGATGGAAGGAGGTTTAGAAACTGTGGCGGATATCATTGATGATTGCTTGGCGCTACCTGACACCTAGCCCTCCTGTAATTTCAGGAGTTCACGATATACTGAATCTGCAATGCCTACGCCGCCAGATTTCGCAATGGATTTACCCATTTCATCAGACATCATGCCGCGATAAACTGATTCTGCCTGACCACCGCCCATGAGGCCATCCGTAGGGACGCTTTCAAACATGGGCCGGAGCATTTGCGACAAAAATACAGCCTCAAAATCTTCAGCTTTTTCGCGTAAAACTCTTTTGTTGTCAGACGTTGTATTAGATATCTCACCAATACGATGTTGTGCGGCTTGTGCTTGTGCATCAAGCATTTGAGTTTGCGCGGTATTGAAAATTTGCGTTTCCATTACATCACCTGCAATTCGGCCTGGATTGCTCCTGCGGCTTTAAGTGCTTGCAGTATGGTGATCATGTCACGGCCTTCAATTTTCAAGGCAATCAGTCCATCGACCAGTTCCTGAAGAGTTACCGTAGGAGGCAAGATTGTAAGGGCTGTGGTTTCTTCATCCACACTAATGCCTGTATTAGGAGTAGTTGTTGTTTCAGCGCCTTGGGGGGCAAATGCTCCTGGCTGAGAAACCTGAGGGTCTTCCTCAATGCTGATGATCAGGCTGGCAAGTGAAACCGCCACACTGCTGATACGAACATCTGTCCCCATTACAATCACGCCTGTGCGCTCATCTATGATAACTTTGGCCTTTTGATCAGGGACGACTGTCAGGTTTTCTATATCTGTCAGTAACTCAACCAGTGCTCGGCGATAACCAATAGGGCGGTTAATCAATATGGTTGAGGGGTCTGTTGCCCGCGCAATGTTGATCTTCTGGTTGTTGTTAATAACAGCAGCCACCCGGCGCGCTGTTGTAAGATCGGGGTTATGCAATGACAGACGCACCTGGTTTAGGTCGCTTAGTTCAAATTCAATTTCAAGTTCAACTATAGCGCCGTTAGCAATGCGCCCATTTGTTGGTACACCTTTTACAACGGTAGCGCCTTCACCTGCAGCGGCAAAGCCGGCTGTTGCCACAGAACCTTGCGCCACGGCATATACTTCGCCGTTAGCGCTCATTAGCGGTGTTGCGATAAGTGTGCCGCCCAAGAGGTCTTCAGCGTCACCCATGGAGCTAACAGCCACATCAATCCGGGTTCCCTGACGCGCAAAGGCGGGCAGGGTTGCTGTCACCATAACAGCAGCCACATTTTCAGGCCGCATTGTGGTGCCTTTGGCGTTTACTCCAAGGCGTTCCAGCATTGCAGTTAGGCTTTGTTCGGTGTAGGGCGCATTTCTAAGTGTATCGCCTGTGCCATTTAAGCCAACAACCAGGCCGTACCCCAGCAATTGGTTTTCCCTAACGCCTTCTATAGCAACGATATCTTTAATACGTGAAGAATTTGCTGTCCCTGCGGGAGCCAGCACAGACATTGTAACCGCCAGGCCGATCAGAGCTGTAAAGAATCGTTTGGTATTCAACATAATATTACATCCGGTTCAGGGCGGCGAAACTTGCCTGTATAAATATATCTATCCTGATTAATGCCAATATTGTGCCAATACGGAAAAAATTGTTAATGCATTGATCTATATAGAATAAATATGTTCTAATAGGTTTAACTGGAAATTGTTGCCGACTAAGAGTAGCAATGCTTGCTCTGGGGGCATGGAAAGCATAAGTTTAGCAGATGAAGATTACAGGTCCCGGTCAAATTCAATCCAAAACCGTTAAGAAAGCTACGTCAAAACGCAGCGCTGGTGGTGCTGCGTTTAGCAAGCAGGTATCAAGTGAGCCTGCTATTTCCGAGACCGTTGGAGTTAGCGGCTCAGCGCCAATTGCATCTGTGGACGCACTTTGGGCATTACAAGAAGCACCTGACAGCACAGATGGCCGCTCCAAGGGCCTAATGCGCGCGGATGAAATGCTGGAAATGTTGGAGGATGTTCGCAAGGGATTGCTATTGGGCGCTATCTCTATGCCTAACCTGAGAAAGCTTGCTGATATGGCAAGGAATCAGAAATCCTCTACTGGTGATAAAAATTTAAACGGAATTCTGGAAGAAATAGAGTTGCGGGCCGAAGTTGAGCTTGCAAAACTTGGTGTTTAATTTCAAATACTTACCCCACTAATTGCATCATCATTAAACGCTCATTTTTCAAATGAATTAATTCGACTTGTCTCATGGCGTTGAAATCATTATATAACGCGCAGCCTTTGGGGGGAATTGCGTGTACCGGGGCTATGTTTTTCTAGTGTTAGGGAGTGGTAATGTCAGAGACAATGACAAGAGTGAAGTTGCCAGAAGGTTACATGCCTTCACCAGATGAAGCTTTTATGAACGAACTGCAGCAAGAGTATTTTCGTCAAAAGCTGCAAGACTGGCGTGATGATATTCTGCGTGAGTCTGCTGAAACACTTCACAATCTGCAGGAGGATAATCTGCGGGAACCTGATGTAGCCGACAGGGCTTCATCCGAAACTGATTGGTCTGTTGAATTGCGTACGCGTGATCGTCAACGGAAACTGGTTTCAAAAATTGATTCCGCGCTTGGACGTTTGAGCGAAGGTGAATACGGATACTGTGAAGTGTCTGGGGAGCCAATTAGTCTGCGACGTTTGGATGCGCGGCCAATTGCTACAATGACCATTGAGGCACAAGAGGCACATGAGCGTGCAGAAAAGGTTCACCGCGACGATTAGGGGAACCTTTAACCGGATACTGAAAACGGGAGCTTTGGCTCCCTTTTTTGTGGGTAATTTTTGAAAAAAAAGGCCGACATCCTTTCGGTTGTCGGCCACTGCATACGTTGATGCAGAATATAGTTGGCTTTATTTTCGGTAAGTGTTCCTCGTTTCGCGTTAGCGCCTCCTTTGTAATTAGAATGGGAAAATAATGTCATACAGCTGGGTCCCGTATCGAGGCTGCTGAACATCTGTAATTTGACCTTTGCCGCCGTATGAAATACGGGCTTCGGCAATTTGTGTGTGGGCAATTTGATTGGATGCAGAGATATCTTCCGGACGAATGATGCCAGCGAGCAGCATTTCACGTTTTTCGAAGTTTACCCGTACTTCCTGCCGTGCCTGGATAACCAGATTTCCGTTTGGTAACACGTCCGTAACAATCGCAGCGACAGTCATTTTAACGGCTTCGCTACGGTTTACTGTGCCTGTACCATTATAAGCTGTGGTAGAATTCGCGCCGACGAGTGTCGCCGGGGCCACTGTCGGTCGGGTGTCGGCAGGCGTTACACCGTCCGCGCCTGCAACCGGAGCTGAGCCGTGCAAAACATTGCGTATTTGCTGTTCAAAACCCAGAAAATTGGTTAGGCCTGCATCTTCGGCAGTGGTTCTTGCCCTGTTAGTAGTGTTACCAATTTGCGCACTGTCGGAAATATCAATGTTGACAGTAAGGATGTCTCCGATTTTTGAGGCGCGCTGATCTTTAAAGAATGCACGAGCTCCTGTACGCCACAATGAATTAGGTTTGTAGCGTGCAGGGGTATTTGAGGGCATTGGATAGCTAATCGACCGCTCTGCTACAGGTGCTTTGATATCCTTGATAGGTGTTAGCTCTGGTGCTTTGCCAATGTCAGTGATGCGCTGGGCAGCACCGCATGCTGCAAGAGAACCCAGAAGTACACAGAGTGCAGATTTTCTTAGAATGGATTTAAGCATAACAGGCCTCCTCGGCTTTCTACTTGGCTTTTACCAGCTTAACTACTGGCTAATTTCATAAGGTTGGATGCGGTAACTGCTACCTGATCATCCCCAACAACTACGGCAAATACCGTTTGTTTGGATTTCTGGTTCATTAGTCGAATGGTTTCGCCAGCGCCGCCGTCTTCCAGTGCGCGACCTTGCATGGTGAGCACCAGTCTACCGCGCTTGTAGGTCATTAAAACAATGCTGCCTTTGGATACGAGTACTGGCATTGTGATTTCGTTTTTACGGACCAGTTTTCCTGCGGGCAGGGGGCGCTTTACCGTTTGGCCTATCAATTGCGAGCTGGACACAACAGCATTTCTGAGGATGCGTCGTATAGGGAACTTCTTCCATTCCAAATCGGCTTCGGTAATTATTTCACCGGGAGCAATTACGCGGGTAAACATTGGAACAAGTCGCACTTCTTCAATGGTTCCTGAAATACGTTGCTCTATTTGTTCCGTGGTGCCTGTAGGGATATGCAGGACAGCTGAAAATCGATTACGTTGTTCGCTAAGCTGAAATTCAGTTAAAGTAATGTCGTCTATGGTATACCCGTGGGGTAATTTTAACCCCACTTTGCGGCCAAAAACTTTGATCTCGACATCCCCTTCAAGGTCAAGCTGGCGTGCTTGCTCAAGAATGGCGTCAGTCATGTCGATTAATGAAAAGTCTACACCTTCCCGGTGAATATAGACGCGTTTCAAATAGGCAGGGCGATCCCAGTCCAGTTGATGTTTTTCGGCTAAGCGCACCAATTCATAACTTGATACGGGTTTCTTTTTGCCCGGAGCGGGGGCTTCCATAACAACAGTCTCGCCAGCGATGCCTGTATCCGTGAAAATATCGGATAAACGCACCACAGCATCTGTTACAACCAATTGCTTTTGCAATTCAGCGGCTTCCAGGCTGCCGGTTAGGGTGGCGCCAAGAGCGGCACCCATAACCAATGCTTTTAAATTAAAGCGTCTGTTTTTATGAAAGCATGTCATCTGGGCCTCCTAATTAACGCAAGTTATTGGCTGCTTGTGTCATTTCGTCCGCTGTCTGGATTACTTTGGAGTTCAATTCGTATGCCCTTTGGGCTGAAATCATCGCGGTGATCTCGCCAACGGCGTTAACATTTGAATTCTCAAGAAACCCCTGAAAAACAGTACCGAAGCCAATTTGGCCGGGTGTGCTGGTATTGGGTGCGCCAGATGCTTGTGATTCCAGGAACATATTGCTTCCAATAGCTTCCAGGCCAATCTCGTTGGCAAAGATGGATAGGTCCATTGTTCCGGCCACTTGTGGTGCAGCTGTGCCATCTTGTTTGTAGCTCACCTGACCTTGCTCATTGATTGAAACATCAATAGACCCTTGCGGAATTGTGATGGCTGGCTGAACTGCATACCCTTGCGGCGTTACGATTTGGCCCTGAGGGTCAATTTGGAAGGAGCCCGCCCGAGTATAGGCGTCTTGGCCATCCGGCAATTGAATACGGAAATAGCCCTTTCCGTTAATGGCTATATCGAATTGATTGCCTGTATTTTGCAATGCGCCCTGATCTGAAATTCTGTAAACGCCGGCTGTGCGAACGCCAACACCAATTTGAATGCCGCTTGGCACTACAGTTCCTGCATCAGATGAATTGGCACCAACCCGTTCAATGTTCTGGTATAGCAAATCCTGAAACTCGGCGCGCTGACGTTTAAAGCCAGTGGTGTTCATATTTGCAATGTTGTTTGCGATAACATCGATATTTAGCTGTTGAGCTAACATACCGGTCGCTGCTGTACTTAGGGCTTTCATGGTATTTTCCTTTCCTCAGCTTTTGGCTGCTTAACGTACCTGAGCTAGCCGTTTGAGGCCGTCTTTCCGCATGTTTTCGTAACTGGATTCATTTTTGGAAGCGGCTTGGTAAGCGCGCAGTACGTCGATCATCTCAACCATTGATTCAATCGGATTCACATTTGAGCTTTCAAACGCTTTTTGCCGTATAGAGACATCAGTAATATTTTCTGATGGCTTTGGGCTTTGGCTTGTTTCATAAAGCGATGAGCCAACACGCTTCATGTCTTGCTCGTTGGTAAACTGTGATAGCCCTAACTTCCCACGTTCGCCGCCATTTGTTGAAATGGTGCCGTCATCCGCGATATGGATGTCCACGTCATCTTCTTCGAATTGTATAGGGGACCCTGTATCATCAAGAACCTTCTCACCGCTTAAGAGCGAGAGATTGTTGTCATTGTCGATCATCATCCGACCATTCCGCGTATAAAGCGTTTTACCGTCATTGCCTTCAATAGCCAGATAGGCTCGGCCATTAATGAAAACATCAAGATCATTTCCTGAGGGAACCATTGTGCCAGTGTCCAGGTTCCTTAGAACGCCGTGATCTTGCACAAATGCTATTTTGCCCCCGCTTGTTGCGGCTGCTCCGGGGGCATCAACCAGAAGCTGGCGGAAAACTACCCGTTCCTTGTTAAAGGCAGTTGTAGACATGTTGGCAATATTGTGTGCCACGACGTCCATTCGCCTTTTTAATGCGGCCTTGTGGGCCAATCCTACATAAAGCGCGGTATCCATTTTTTTCTCCTGCATTTGCAGTTTGTCTGCTTTTGCGCAGATTATGAATTATGGCTGTGTATCAGCAGGAAGCATGCCAACTTAATAATATCAATTAATTCAATTGGTTATGATGATTTTAGGTAATGGGTCAGTACCTGTTGGTAATAAATGCCGTTAAAAAATTGCCGGGAATGGGCAGAAAATACGCTATAAAAAATTCAATAAGTTTTTTTTACCTTCATTGCTTGTTAACTATGTGTAATTGAAGATAAACTTGGAAACTTTTCTGTAGGGAAAGGTTTGTTGAAATTTGAAGGTAGCGCGGCCCAATGGCAGATGATTTAGATGAAACCCTAGGCGAAGCAGAACTTGTTGAAGGACTGGAACGCAAAAAGCTGAGTGGCAAAAAACTGGTTGTTGTTGCAGGTGGTCTTGTTGTGGCTTTGTTGGTAGCTGTTGGCGCGATGACCCTTTTTGGCGGTGATGATGAAGAAGCTGCGGAGGATGCCGAGCTGGAACAAATGGCTGAGGATGCTGCAGGCAGACGCGAGCAAATTGAAGCTGAGCAGGATAAATCTGTAGAGGAATTACAAACGTTGTTCGTAGAAATTGACGAACAACTTTATAATTTGAATACAAGCGGGCAGGGCACCAGTTTTTTGAAAGCTACAATTACGTTAGAGATTGATAGAGAAAGCTTTCGGGCAGATATAGAGGCAAAAATGCCAAGGATATTGGACGAATTCAATGTCTATATGCGTGAACTACGACCAGAAGACCTAAACGGCGCAGCAGGAATTTTTCGTTTAAAAGAAGAATTGCTGATGCGGATAAACCAGGCAGTTGCCCCATCACGGGTTAAAGATGTTTTGTTCCAACAGTTTGTTGTTCAGGGATAAAATGAAGGTGGGCAAGGCAATGGCTAAGGATGTTTGATGGCAGATGATGACGAACCAGTAGATGACGAAGCGGTTGCGGCCGAATGGGCGGCAATGGCTGGCGGTGACGATGAAGAGGACGGTGAAGACCAGGAGGCGATGGCCGCTGAATGGGAAGCAATGGCTGGTGGCGATGAGGATGCAGATGCTGGTGACGGCGATGAATCCGGGCCGTCTCCTGGTCGGGTGCTTGATCAGGATGAAATCGATAGTCTTCTAGGTTTCGACGGTGAAGCCGATGCTGGCGAAATGACCGGTATTCACGCCCTTATCAATAGCGCTTTGGTATCATACGAGCGTTTGCCGATGCTCGATATTATTTTTGATCGTATGGTACGTATGATGTCAACATCTCTGCGTAACTTTACATCCGATAATATAGAAGTATCCCTTGATAATATTACATCGGTTCGTTTTGGCGACTATTTGAATTCAATTCCTTTGCCTGCAATGCTTGCTGTGTTCCGTGCTGAAGAGTGGGATAATTATGGGTTAATCACTATTGATTCCAGTCTGATCTATTCAATAGTTGATGTTTTGCTGGGAGGCCGGCGCGGTACTGCTGCTATGCGTATTGAGGGCCGCCCCTACACCACAATTGAGCAAACGCTGGTTGAGCGAATGATCTCTGTGGTGCTTAAGGATATGTGTGGAGCTTTTGAACCACTTAGCCCTGTAAACTTCACTTTTGATCGCTTGGAAACAAATCCAAGATTTGCGACAATTGCTCGTCCCCCAAACGCTGCGGTATTGGTAAAGTTCCGTGTTGATATGGAAGATCGCGGCGGCCGGCTGGAAGCATTGTTCCCATACGCAACCCTGGAACCTGTTCGTGAATTGTTGTTGCAACGATTTATGGGTGAAAAGTTTGGTCGTGATACTATATGGGAAACACATTTGGCCACTGAATTGTGGCGGGCTGATGTGGATCTAAAGGCCGTATTAGATGAGACTACTATGGCACTGGGGGATGCAATGAACCTTCAGGTAGGGCAGACCGTTCTATTTAATAAGACACCAAAAGACGATATTGTGTTAAAATGTGGAGATATTCCAATGGTTAGCGGCGCAATCGGCAGGGCTGGCCAGCATGTGGCTGTTCAAGTGCGAAATGTTGCAGACCGATTACTGGACCAGGAAGGTGCCTGAGGGCTCGGCTAATGGAACAATATTTAGAATTGACCATAGATGGTGTGCTTGCGCTGTTACTTGTCTCTGCTATTGCCATATTTATATTGGTTTATAAACGCTTGGCGACAATCAGGGCAGGACAATCCGAGCTTAAAGTTCTTGTAGATCAATTAAGCGGAGCGGCAGCCAATGCCCAGCGTAGCGTGGCAGGGCTTAAATCTTCTGCTGAAGAGATTGAGCTGCGGCTTAAACATGAAAGTCAGAATGCCAGTGCCATTGCTGATGAGTTGTCGATGATGACGGAGGCTGGCAATAATCTTGCAGACCGTATTGAGAAAGGGTTAACCGGAAGAGCGGCTGATCCGGATAAACAAGCTACCCCGGTTAAAAAGGAAAGCAAGAAACAACAGAAAGAAATACTGGCTGCGCTGCGAGAAGCACGGTGAAGTATGTGGTTGAATATATTATGGGCTTTAAATGTTACTGCGCAAACGTGGAAGGCAGAGTAAAATGAACGGATCGATAGTTAGCAAGGTTCGGCTATTCCCGTTATTAATTGTTGTTGCGGTGATCGCTCTTGGATCACGTGTGATTGGTATATATTCTGATTTGACCATACTGGGCGATACGGCGGTTGCACAAGATGCTGGGGAACAGCAAGAAAATGCAGATGAAACCCAACCAGCAAAAACTGCAGATAGCGCAGAAGCGCCGCCAAAAAATCAGGCACCTATAGTTGTAGGACTTCCAGATAGCGATGAAATGGAAATTATTCTGCAGTTACGTGAACGCCGTGAAATACTGGAAGGCCGAGAGCGTAATTTGAACTTGCAGGGGCAATTGCTCGCCAGTACCGAAAAGCGCATTGATGACAAGATTTTGCAACTTCAGACACTGGAGCTAAAAATTAAAGAGCACCTGCGTTTATTTGATGAACGCGAAGATGGGCAGTTAAAATCCATTGTCGAAGTTTATGAAAAAATGAAGCCGAAGGATGCTGCACCTCGTTTTGAAACGTTGGATATTCAAATTCAGCTGGATTTGGTAACGCGCATGAAATCGGCAAAGGTTGCTGCATTAATGGAGAAAATGACTCCCAAAGCAGCAAGCGATTTAACAAAAGAATTGGCTACTCGTGCGGCACCTCCTGGTATTGATGAAGTGCGCCGTAATGATTAGGCAACGTACGTTACCGCAGTAACGTTCAAGAGTAGGGATTTGAGGAACAATAACATGGCAGTTTCGGCGGAAGTTATTAGCTTGGATGAACGGACAGCATCTTTACGTGAAAAACGAGGAGATAATGTTGCTGTTGATGAAATAGCCGGTGTTGTCAGTTCTTTGGTTAGTGGCACAGTTCATGATGATGAAGTTGGCAAAGTTGCGGTCGAATTAAAAGAGCTCTTACAGTATATTACCGCCGCAAAGCAGGAACTTGTGGGAATGCAACCCAAGTCACTGTCAAATCGTGATATTCCCGACGCAAATGTTGAATTGGATGCAGTTATAAAGGCATCAGAGGATGCTGCCAGTACCATTATGGATGTGGGCGATACTATTGGGACAATCGCAGACGAAGTAGATGAGGAATTGGCAACCAAACTGAACGACGCTGCGGCAGAGTTATTTCAAGCATCAAGCTTCCAGGATTTAACGGGGCAACGGATAACAAAGGTAAACACCACTCTTTCTCATCTTGAAGCACGTTTGAATGCACTAGCTGAAGCTATAGGGGATGATTTTGTAGAACCATCCTTAGAGGACATAGAGGTGGACGACGAGGGCGTTGCTGTACATGATGAGGACCTTCTACATGGGCCTCAGCTGGAAGGCGAGGGTAATAGCCAAGATGAAATTGATGCTATTCTTGCTGCTTTCGATTGAATGAATGGTAAGGGTTTGAGTGTCCATGAATTCAGACGAACCTAAATTAAAACGCCTGTTTGGTAGCGAAGGTACAATGGGGCTATTTGTCGCCCTGTATTTGATATTGCTTACTTTTTTCATACTATTAAATGCCATGTCTGAACATGCGGCCTCGCGTGCGGTAGCGGCAATGGAAAGTGTGAATGTAACTTTCAATATATCGCGGCAACTAAAGAACAACCCAACGATTGACCCATCCGCTGTTGAGATTGCGTCAAAAGATAAAGTTCTTCAAAATGTTCATCGAGCATTTTTATCGGAAATGGGGCTCAAGGGACGTTTTGGAACAGAAGGCGGGAATACCTTTGAGGTACAGTTCCCTGCCGAAAATTTGTTTCAACAGGGTTCTTTTAGTGTGCGCTCTGACATGACTTATTTTCTCGATCAGCTGTTAAATACAGTTCAAGCCACACCTGCGGGAAACAAACAGCAATTAGCCATACTGTTTGGTAGTGGCGTTGGTACTGTTGATCGTGAAATGACCAGAGGGCAAGAGATGGCAGTTCGCCGAGCAGGTTCAATAGGTAGATACCTAAGGCGAAAAGGTATTGCCGATGGTATTTTTACCACTGGATTTACCGCTGTTCCAGAGGGAGAGGTATTAGCAGTATTTTGGAGTGCACCAACCAACATGAGTGGGGATGCTTCATGATACAGGTTACCTCTGAAAAGCGAATAGAGGCGCAGGGTAACTGGATGGTTACATTTGCAGATTTGTTATCGTTGCTGCTCACCTTTTTTGTGTTGCTTTTTTCCATGAGCACTATTGAGTTTGAAAACTGGAAGGCTGTTGTAGCCACCATGTCTGATGGATTTAATTCTCAAAGGCCAGAGGTGGTACTTGAAGCAGCCGATACCGTAAATCAGTTAACTCCCTCCGAAGGAGCTGGTTTGAATTTGAATTATCTTCGCGTTTTGCTTCAAAGGTCGCTTGAAACGCATGCCGTTTTTGACGGTATTTCTGTGCAGCGCAAAGGGGAGCAAATAATAGTTTCAATTCCCGCAGATTTACTTTTTGAAACAAAAGATACGAAGTTACTGGCTGGAGCCCTCCGGCCTTTACGGCAATTAGCCGGGACATTTCTTCAGATAAAAAATAAAATTCATACAGCGGGTTACACTAATTCTGCACCGGTGAGTAATGGCAAGCATAGATCGAATTGGGAACTTTCTATGGCAAGGGCCAGAATAGTTGCCGGAATTTTGACAGATTCCGGGTATAGAAGACCAATAACCGTCCTTGGTTATGCCGATACAGCGGATGTTGGATTGAAAACTGAGAATGCAGAACGCGTTGAGATTGTAATTGTTGCTGAAAGAAGTCAGAAAGGTATTTATGACATCTTTTAATTGGCTAAGAAAAGCAGGAACATGTGTTGCGGTAATTGCCTTTACACTCGTTGTGCCATCTGTCCTGCCTAATTTTCTCGTTTCGTCAGCCACAGCGCAAGCGGGTCTGGTGCCACAAATAAAGGTGCAGGCAGCTCAACAATCAACATACGCTCGATTAATTTTTGATCTTCCGGAAAATGTTAATTACAGCGTTACCCAATCCGGAAATGAAATTCGACTGGTTATAGATGGCAGATTCAGGCCTGACTTTTCAGCAGTAGAAGCGAATCCCGTCCGGCGCATTGGGAATGGGCGATCGACATTTGTTGGCCAACAAACCATTGTTACTTTTGACACAATCGCCAATGTTTCGCCTCGCGATTTCAGGTCAGGTCAATTTTTGGTTTTGGATGTATATGGAGGCAATCCGTTAGCTAATCTTCCATCAGCATCCAATAACAGCAGAATGACATTGCCTCCTATAGGGGGCGCTCAACCAGATAACTCGTCGCCGTCACAGAGCCCTGCTATTGATGATAATCAGGCACCAAACCAAAGCAGAAAAGCTGATGATGGCGTAGGGAATCCCGTTTCAGATGCTGACAATGCGGCACCGCCAAGTGGTGACCCTGTTGAGAGTAACGATACTTCTAATACTGGTTCTGCTGTTGATGCGAACGAAGACAATAGCCCAGAACCTATCCAGGAAGTTGACCCAAAAGCTCAGGCAGATGAACAATCAACTGACGCTGATGCAAATATTATACTTAATGACAGTGACGTTATTGATATTGATGCAAATCTGCCCCGGTCAGATAGCACTCTTATACTTTCGGGCATTTCCGATGCAGTGGGTGATCCCAACAAAGTTGTTACCGCAGATGTAGCAGAATCTGACAATGGAATTGCTATCCGGTTTTTATGGCCAGTTGAATCAGCTGTTGCCGCCTTTGAAAGAGGGGGATCGCTTTGGCTATTGTTTGACCAACCCTATAGTTTTAACCCTACAGGCCTTGTTGAGGGCGGCGTTAAGCTTACAGACCGTGTTGAAAGTGTAGCGCAACGGCCACACCAAGATGCGTTAATCCTTCAATTGAAGCTGAAGGGGCCGCAGAGCGCCGTAGTTGAGCGTGATCAAAATGATTGGCTTGTGTATCTAAAAGATACTCCTGCGCAACCCAGGTTCCCCTTAAAACCAACGACAAGTAGCCCGGCGGGTCAGGGACAGCAAATATTTGTACCGGCTACAGATATTGGGCGCAAAATTGAATTTGAAGATCCCGATGTTGGCGACCTTCTTATTGCCATCCCGATGTTAAACCAAGGGACTGGTTTGGCTAGCAGCTATAGTTATGCCGCTGCCCAAATTCTGGAAAGTGCGCAGGGAATAATAGTTATCCCGGAAACAGACTTTGTTAGCGTTGAGCGCTTTCAGGACGGTGTTGCCATTCGGTCCACAGGCAATGATGTGTTGTCCAGCACAAACTTAACGCGCGAAGAGGGAGCCGAGAGTGAAACTAAGGCTGGCTTTGCCCGACTGATTGATTTTAACGCATGGCGCGTTGGTAACAAATGGGAATACCGAAAAAACAAGGGAAAGCTATTTTACGAACTATCCCTGCGAAAAGCTGATGACCGGAATGATGTAAGGTGGCGTATTGCGCGTTATTATTTGGCGCATGGACGTGCCGCTGAAAGCCTTGGAATGCTTGAAATAATGCTGATTGACGATCCCCTATTGGAACGGAATACAGATTTTCTTGCTGTGCGAGGTGTTGCTAATTTCAAGCAAGGTCGTCTTGAGGCAGCAGCAAGGGATTTATCATCTCGTGAGCTTGAAGCCGAGCAAGACGCAGAGCTTTGGCGCGCCCTGGTGTCTGAAGCCCAAGGAGAATACGAAGAAGCTCTTGAGTTTTTCCGTCGAGGTCGTGACGTAATGGGTACTTATGATGTGGCTGACCGAGCGGAAATTGAGCTCGCTGTAATTAGAGCGGCTATTGAAACTTCTGATCTGGAATTGGCGCAGCGTGAACTTGATTTAATAAATGGCTTGGATTTAAACGAGGCCCAACTTTCTGAGCAGCTTTTCCAACGTGCCCGCATTGCAGAGATGCAAGGCCAATACGGTAACGCGTTTGAGCAATATGAATCGCTTGCGGATGCTCCTCAACGATGGTTATCGGCGCGTGCCCGGTATGCCAGTGTTAAATTCGGTGTCAATAACGGTGATATGCCAGCTGAAGACGCCATCATACAGTTGGAACGACTAAGATATGCTTGGCGGGGCGACCGCTTTGAGGCGCAGCTTCTGGATGATTTGGCGGGGCTTTATTTTGATACAAAGCAATATGAAGAAGGCTTGAAGGCGTTGCAGCTAGCGGTTTCTTATCATCCTGAAATTGCTAATGAAAAGCGAATGCTTTTACGTCAACAATATGTTTTCAAGCAGCTATTCCTTGAGAATCGTGCAGATGAAATGTCTCCGATTGCTGCGATTAGTCTTTTCCAAAAATTCAATCATCTTACGCCGTTAGGTAGCGAGGGCGATTTGTTGGTACGTAACCTTTCCCGACGAATGGTTTCAGTTGATTTGTTAGGACGCGCTGCCAAAATACTGGATTATCAGGTGCGGGTCAGAGCTGAAGGAGCCGCACGGGCAGGTATCGCTGCAATGTTAGCCAAAATATATATTATGGATCAGAAGCCTGAATTGGCTCTCGAAATTTTACGGGCGACCCGTGAACCAAGGCTACCGCAAGATATTGATACAGAGAGACGACACGTAGAGGCACGTGCTCTTACAGAGCAAAGCCGCTACGAAGAGGCTGAAATTTTGCTGGAAGGCGATAACAGCGCAGATGCCGCCGTCTTGCTTGCTGATATATTCTGGGGCGCACAGGACTGGCCAAGAGTTACGGCAACAATACGTAAGTTGTTGGGTGATGGTTGGCGCCGCAATGAACAGTTAACGACATTACAGAGAATGAACCTGGTTAGATTGTCTATAGCAATGACATTTGCTGAAGACAGGGCCGGGTTAATTGAAATGCGCCGGCGATATGCTACCAGCATGCGAGGTGGTGATTTTGCCAACGCCTTTGATTTGCTTACGAATGATCAGGAATTGACTGGACGTGAACTCAATTCAATTGCCAGTCAGATAGCAAGCGTAGAAAAACTTCAATCGTTTATGCGAGACTACCGAAATGATTTTTCAGGCCGGTAAGACGCCGTTATTAGAACTTTCATTGTGTATATGCGAGAACTAACGGCAGCTTCACCAACTCGTGATTTTGTTATCATTTCTCTTTTCAGGTCGCATCGGCCATATTGACACTCATAAGCGGGATAAAGTCGCTTATTGTTGCAAACAGATGAATGAAGGAAACTCCCCAATGAAATTCAACCGCATTGCTACTGCAGCCGTTGCTACTACTAGCGCCGCTGCTTTTGCTCTTACTGTTGCTTCTGGTGCAGCGATTGCCGCTGACAAGAAAGCAAAAAAAGAAAAGTGTTATGGCATGGTAGCCAAAGGCATGAATGATTGCGCAACATCAACACATAGTTGCGCTGGTCAAAGCAAAGTTGACAGCCACCCTGAGGAGTGGGTCTACGTTACCAAGGGTCTTTGCGAGCGTATTGCTGGCGGCAAAAAGAAGCCAGGCAAAGCCTAAGTATATTTAAAATTCGGGTGGCGCGATAAATGTCAAACCAACATGCATTCACGCCATCCGGCTCTTCTCTCCCTACGGGCATTAGCCTTAAAAGCCAGCATTTTTCCGAAATATTGGAAAAAAGTCCTGATATAGCTTTTTTTGAAGTCCACGCCGAAAATTTTATGTCTGACGGCGGTGCGCACCATCGGTACTTGGAAGCTATTTGCGACAATTATGCATTGTCTGTTCACGGTGTGGGTATGTCATTAGGCTCTGCCGAAGGTATTTGTAAAAATCACTTAAAGAAATTTAAGGACGTTGTAGAGCGCTATTCGCCTTGGCTTATTTCTGAACATTTAGCATGGTCTAAAGAGGGTGGTTTCTATCTAAATGATTTGTTGCCGCTACCACTTAATAAAGAAAGCCTCTCAGTGGTTTCCGACAACATCAAAACCATGCAGGATTGTCTGGGCCGTAAAATACTTATCGAAAACCCCTCTGCATATATGGCCTTCAACGCAACAGAGATGCGCGAACCTGAATTCTTAACCGAATTGGCTGAAACTACAGGCTGCGGCTTATTGCTGGATGTAAATAATGTTTTTGTTTCAGGGAAAAATATGGGGTGGGCCATTGAGGAGTATCTCAAGGACATTCCCTCTTCACACATAGGCGAAATCCATCTGGCTGGGCACACATTGAAGGATTTGGGGCAGGGACAGGAAATTCGTATTGATGACCACGGAAGTGAAGTTTCACAGCCTGTGTGGGACCTTTTCACTGCGTTAACAGAACGTATTGGAGTGCGACCTACATTAATTGAATGGGATACAAATATTCCCAGCCTTGATGTGTTGTTAACTGAAGCGGGCAAAGCTGCGGATATAATGGAAGACCAGCAAGCACGGAACCGTATCCATGCTTAATTTGGCGGAATTACAACAAAGCATGCGCGAAAGTATTCATTCACGCAAAATGAAACCAAGTCTTGATGTCGAGATAGTGTCAAGTGGGCTGTCTGTGGACAGACGATTACAGATTTATCAAAATAATTACGAAGGCACCCTTGTAGATTCAATGCTGGGGATATTCCCCATTGTAACAGCATTTGTTGGCGAGGTTTTTACCAGGGCTGCTCTTAAGCACTTTATTGAGGGCTCACCACCACGTGAGGCTTGTTTAAGTGATTATGGGGGAGCGTTTGCTGCATTCCTAGCCGCATATAAGCATGCAGAACATGTGCCCTACATTGCTGATATTGCATCACTTGAATGGGCTGTACATTCCTTGCAGCACGCGCTTGATAAAAACGCGTCTGAAAGTGGTGGGTATATTTTAAATGAAAACTCAATGTTTATCGATAGCCCTTTCCCTTTGCTGAACTTGTGGATGGTTGGAAGCGGACAACTAAAACCTGAAGCGGTTCATGTGGACCAAGGCGGGCAGTTTGTAGGTGTTGTTCTCTACGGAGGAGAAATTCAACTTTATGCTCTGTCAAAAGCAGAACAACAGGTTTTAGGCTGTCTAGAAAACAACGAACTATCTGGTGATATTGCCTCAATTGAATTGCTTAAAACAAAAAATATAGTGATTTAGAAATTAATGTGAAAGGTGTGACCAATGGCGAGTTTGGTACAGAAATATGAAAGTTTGATTGCAAAGCTGCAGAGTTTTTTCTCTGTACAAGACTATTTTCAGCTGTGGTTGAGGGTATGGGTTGCAAGAGTTTTTTACGATTCAGGAAGAACAAAAGCCGGTGAGGGGTATTTGGAAACAAATGATTTCCAAGGAATGCTTTTTGAAGAAGAATACGGCATCTCCTTTATGGACCCAGAAGTAATGGCACAGTTAGCTTTGTATGCAGAAACCTTTCTGCCGTTGGCATTGTTGTTTGGTTTGGCTTCCAGAATAGGTGCCGTTGGTCTTTTAGGTATGACTTTGTTTATCCAGCTATTCGTCTATCCGGCTCACTTTTTCGAACACGCCACATGGGCCATCGCGCTTTTAGCTATTGTTGTTTTTGGCGCAGGAAAAATTTCTCTGGATCATTTAATAGGCAAAAAGAGATAGGCCAGTCTGTGCTAAAGATTAAAATTTTACAATGTAACATCTACGTTATTTGACAGTTCATTAGAATGTGTGGCTAAACTCGCATGTTATTTTGGTATAAATTGCTTGTAAGAGTTGGCTAGAGGTACGTCCATGGATGAAACTGATCGTAAAATTTTAAATTTGTTGCAAAAAGACGCAACATTAAGCACGGCGGAGATTGCAGAGGCTGTGGGCCTTTCCACAACGCCGTGCTGGCGCCGCATACAAATTTTGGAACAGGAAGGGTTTATAACACGCAGAGTAGCGCTTGTTGATCGTAACAAAGTTAATGTACCCCTTGATGTGTTTGTTGCGATTCGTACCAATGAACATAATTGGGAATGGCTTGACGAATTTGCCGAAATAGTGTGTGGCTTTCCGGAAGTAGTTGAATTGTACCGTATGAGCGGAGAGATTGATTATTTAATGCGAGTTGTTGTTCCCGATATGGCCGCATACGATGTGTTTTATAAAAGCCTGATCAAGAAAGTACAGTTAACGGATGTGTCGTCTTCTTTTGCAATGGAGCGTATTAAGTATACAACTGCACTACCTCTGGATTATGCTGTGGGAACAAGCAAAAGTCGTCGCAAAAGGACTTAATATTGGACGCTAGTCTTACCGTTCCTGTGCCAAAACGGGAAATTTATTTGGCTGATTATCAGCCGCCTTCATTTAATATTGAGCACACGCGCCTTACTGTGGAGTTATTCTCCGATCATGCAGTTGTGACCGCTGTCAGCAAGTTTTGCAGAATAGATAAGTCTGTACCTAACCTGCACTTAGATGGCAGTCCCTACATGACCCTTCAAGAAGCGGCCGTAAACGGCTGCCTTTTGTCTGACGACGGGTACAAATTGAGTGACGGTTCCTTGGTGTTAAGTGCAGTGCCAGATTCATTCGAGCTTCGATTGAAAACGAAATTATTTCCGCATGAAAATACTCGTTTGGAGGGTTTGTATCATTCTGGCGGGAATTTTTGCACACAGTGCGAGGCCGAAGGTTTTCGACATATCACCTTTTTTCTTGATAGGCCCGATGTTCTTACAACCTATGATGTGCGCATCGAGGCCGATAAGAGCAGCTGCCCCATACTTTTGTCTAATGGAAACCCGGGTTCGACTGGTGAATTAGGAAATGGTCGCCATTTCGCAGAGTGGCACGACCCACACCCAAAGCCTTGCTATTTATTTGCTTTGGTAGCAGGAAAACTTGCCTGCAATAGTGACATGTTCGAAACAATGAGCGGCAGGCAGGTAGTTTTAAACGTGTTCGTTGATGGTGAAGAGCTAGGTAAAAGCTCCCATGCGTTAGCATCTCTCAAGCGCTCAATGATTTGGGATGAAGAACGCTTTGGCCTGGAATATGACCTCGACGTTTATAACATTGTCGCTGTTTCCGATTTCAACATGGGAGCTATGGAAAACAAAGGCCTGAACATATTCAACACCAAGTATGTTCTTGCCAGTCCCGAAACCGCTACAGACGCTGATTTTGATCATATCGAGGGCGTTATAGGGCATGAATATTTTCACAACTGGACCGGTAACCGTGTGACATGCAGAGAGTGGTTTCAGTTAAGCCTAAAAGAGGGACTGACTGTTTTCCGGGATCAGGAGTTTTCATCAGACCTCGGTTCTCGTGCGATTAAGCGTATTGATGATGTGCGGCTGCTACGTATGTTACAGTTTTCAGAAGACGCCGGGCCGTTAGCTCACCCTGTGCGACCTGAAAAATATATTGAAATCAACAACTTCTATACGGCTACTGTTTATAACAAAGGGGCCGAAGTGATCCGTATGACCCAAACGCTGATTGGAGAAGGGGCTTTTCGGCGCGGTATGGATTTGTATTTTGAGAGGCATGACGGGCAGGCGGTTACTTGTGAAGATTTTGTCTGTGCCATGGAAGATGCAAGTGGAAGAGATCTGGAACAATTTCGGTTATGGTATTCTCAGGCAGGAACACCCCTTTTGAAGTTTCGCCGTGAACGTTCTGATGCCAAATTATTATTATCCATTGAACAAACATGTCCGGCAACGCCTGGGCAACCTCACAAGAAAGCCTATCATATACCTGTTTTAATTGGATGGCTTGATTCTGATGGAAATCAGATAGAACCGACGTACAAAGGGCCTGGTGTCTGGCGCGGGGAGGGTTGTTTGCTTGAACTTAAGCAACCGTGCGAAGTATTTGAATTTGAGAATGTTCCAGTAGGTGCTGTACCTAGTTTGTTGAGGCAGTTTTCCGCGCCGGTTAAAGTAGAAGA
>Ga0316204_10004201_pt1 | contig 26513 bp, 18 predicted proteins | sample 6monrhotite_MG_2_FD_205661 | JGI IMG/M metagenome (GOLD analysis project Ga0316204, IMG submission 205661) | Microbial mat bacterial communities from mineral coupon in-situ incubated in ocean water Damariscotta River, Maine, United States -... | ecosystem: Environmental > Aquatic > Marine >...
ACAAATAGAGCTTCGGCGAAAACTTTTTGTTCCATCAATCCATTTGCAGTTTCAAATTGATCATTGAAACTGGCATCCTTTAAAAGTTCGCGCAATTCTTCTTTAGACGGTTGAGCAACTGCAGAAACTGCAAAGAGGATTAAGAATATGTTAAATGCGTGTTTAATTTGGTAATTGTTTATATATCAATCACCAAAGGAAATAAGAAAAGCCACTCGTTTTAATGAGTGGCTTTCTAACTTTTGTACCGAGTATTGTTTATAACTCCCTATTGATATCGAATTGTTCAAGGTAATCTGCTACCCTCTTAACGAACATTCCTCCTAGCGCTCCGTCAACCACTCTGTGGTCGTAAGAGTGAGATAAGAACATCTTGTGTCTGATCCCAATTGTGTCTCCTTGTGGGGTCTCAATTACTGCAGGTATTTTTCTTATCGCACCAAGTGCTAAAATTGCAACTTGAGGTTGGTTGATGATAGGAGTTCCCATCACGTTTCCAAATGTTCCAACATTTGTCACTGTGTATGTGCCACCAGAAATATCATCAGACCCTAATTTGTTGCCTCTCGCTCTATTTGCTAAATCATTTACGCTTTTTGCAAGGCCAACAAGGTTTAAAGTATCTGCTTTTTTGATAACAGGAACAATTAAATTTCCAGAAGGAAGGGCAGTAGCCATTCCTAGATTAATATCTTTTCTTTTGATGATATTATTACCGCTAACAGAAACGTTCACACCAGGGAAATCTTTTATTGCTTTTATGATTGCTTCCATGAAGATTGGAGTGAAAGTCATTTTTTCACCTTCTTTTTCCAGGAAAGAATTTTTGATTTTGTTTCTCCACATTACCAAATTGGTAACATCAGCTTCAACATATGAAGTTACGTGAGGAGAAGTTTGAACAGACATTACCATGTGGTCGGCAATAAGCTTTCTCATTCTGTCCATTTCAATTACTTCATCACCTTCGTAAATTGGTACTTCAGGAGTGTGAATCGCAGCTTTTGCCGGAGCTGTAGCTTTCACTGGAGCAGCCTTCGCTACTTCTTTCGCAGGAGCTACTGCGGCAGTTCCGCCACCGTTCTCAATGAAGTTTAAGATATCTTTCTTAGTTACTCTATTGTTTTCACCTGAACCTTCAATTGCTTCAAGTTGTTCGATAGAAATACCTTCAGTTTTTGCGATTGATCTAACAAGTGGAGAGTAGAATCTACCGTTTCCTCCTGATTTAGGTAAGTCAACTGACGTTCCATTAATTGGGGCAGCAACAGCAGCAACTACTTCTGCTTCAACAGGTGCAGCCTCAACTGCAGCAGGAGCCGAATCAGTGGTTGGTGCAGCAGCATCTCCATCAGTAGAGATTACAGCAATAACATCTCCAACCTGAACAACATCATCTACTTCGTATAATTTTTTAACTAAGACTCCTTCAGCTTCTGAAGGCAGTTCGTTATCTACTTTATCTGTAGCAACTTCTACCAATGGTTCGTCCATCTCTACGGTATCCCCAACTTCTTTTAACCAATTCGTGATAGTTGCTTCGGTAACACTTTCTCCCATTTTTGGGAGTCTAATTTCAATTTCAGCCATTTGAAAATGTTAATTTTTGAGTTGCAAATTTAACCTAAAATTCGGGAATTAAGGCTAAAATTATCAAGAAATTAATCAAACTTAATGGCCTTAATTGGGTCAATCTTGGTAATCAGAAAACTAGGGAGAATTAATGTGACAATACAAACGAGAACGGTGATTCCATTAACAAGCAGTATATGCCAAAGATTAAAATTAACAGGTACTGAATCTAAATAGTAAACTTCGGGATTCAACTGTAGTACCTGACCGTAGTATTGAATTAAAATAAGGCCTATGCCTAATAGATTGCCCCAAAGGAGCCCTCTTGACAATAGGAACATTGAATTGATTAAGAAGATTTTTCTAATTTTCCCATTAGAGGCACCTATTGCTTTTAGAATCCCAATCATGTTAGATTTATCTAAAATCATCACTAACAGAGAAGTGACCATATTTATTAGAGAAACTACGAGAATCAATATGATGATGATTTGAATGTTGATGTCTAAGAAATCTAACCAAGCAAAGATGTCAGGATGCATTTCGGTTATCTTCTGGGTGGTCAACTGACCTGGAATGTTCAGGTCAATTATGTTATCCATTTCATCTAAATCTTCCCATTCATTGAGAAGGATTTCGAATCCACCGGTATACTTATCATGAGTTCCTTGGCCCTGCTGAATTTCAATATATCCAAAGGGCATTTTAATTTCTGTTTGTGAAATGAAGTCAATTTGTGACCGGGTTTCTTCATTGCAATCACATGGGGTTTGAGGAAAGATATTTGCGTAAGCAGTATCAGGTACCGAATTCTTTTCTTTGGTAAGTCCATAAATTTCTCGCTCGTAATCTGTGCTCACCACTTGAATTTCCTCTTCAAGTCTTCCGTCTAAAAGAATGTAATCCTTCTCATTGAAATAATCAGAGTTGTTCCATTGGTAGCGGTAAGCACCTGAACCACCCTGAGTAATTGATTTTAGCACGAATTTATTATCAATACAAGTGTCCTTGTTAACGGTGAGTAATGTTTGCACTCCCCAATTATTAAGTTTCTGAATGTGATTGATTTGGGTGAAAATGAATTTCTTGTCAAACTCTTCGAATCCCGTATTATAAATTCCGCAAATTTCAAATTTTCTCTTCTTCGGTCCATTTCCCATTATGAAAAAGGCATCCATTTTGTCACCTACTTCAAAGCCCATTTTTTCGGCGACATATTTAGAAATCATCACCTCATTATTAAGTGAATCAAAATCAATCAGTTCGCCTGCTACCATCTTATCACTGAAGAATTCCCAATCATAATCTTGGTCTATTCCCTTAAATAAAACACCTAAAATGTCTTGAGTAGATTTGAAATTGTCATTCCCTTCAGTTTGAAAAGTGACAGAGTCTTGTCTTGATTGAAGTATGGCAGGCTTATAGGCAAAGACCTGAATTTGCCTTACATCCTCTTCTGTTTCTTCAATGCTAGGGTAAAAATCTTGCTCAATTAAAATCGGGCTAGACTCCATTGAGCTATTCTGAAATAGGTCAGTAACCTGAATGTGACTTCCAAATCCAATTACCTTTTCTCTAATTCCTTTTTGAAAACCTGTTACGACTGAAACAGATACCAGCATTATTGCGATACCGATAATAATACTCGCTAAAGATATGACTACGATAGGCTTAGATAAACGACTTTTGTTGCCGTCCCCCTTGATTATCTTTCTCGCAATAAAAAATTCGGTATTCAATTTGATTACTTTTACACAAATGTAAGATTTAAATAATGAAGTATTTCTCTTTAATTACGATTGCTATTATGGGACTTAGCTGTTCTTCAAATCCGGATGTTAATTCTGGTAATGAGTTGAGTGAAGCACAGTCAATTATTGAAGATTCTGTTGAAGTGGAGAAGCCTTTGTTCTGTAATGATTTAGTTCAAGTTGGAGCCGCAAAATTTGATGAGTACATTAATCAGTTAGTAGGAAACAAAGTTGGAGTAGTGGGAAATCAATCTAGTATGGTTGGAACATCTCACCTTGTAGATACTCTTCTTGCGCAAAATATAAATGTAGTAAAGGTATTTTCACCTGAGCACGGTTTTAGAGGGAAGGCAGATGCTGGAGAAAAGGTTCATGATGGTATAGATTCAGAAACCGGATTGCCGATTGTTTCTTTATACGGAAGCAACAAGAAACCTAAAGATGAGCAATTAGCTGATATAGATATTTTACTTTTTGATATTCAAGATGTTGGGGCAAGATTCTATACCTACATTTCAACATTGAATTATGTGATGGAAGCTGCAGCTGAGAACGGGAAAAAAATTATTGTTTTGGATAGGCCTAATCCGAATGGGCATTATGTTGATGGACCAATTCTTGAGTCGAAGCATAGCTCATTTATTGGGATGAACCCAGTTCCTGTTGTGCACGGAATGACGATTGGTGAGTACGCAAAAATGATCAAAGGTGAAGGCTGGATCAATGAAGCTGCTAATCTTGATTTAGAAGTTATTGCCTGTGACGGATGGGATCACAATGAGTTTTATGAATTGCCAATAGCGCCATCTCCTAATTTACCAAACATGCAGTCTGTTTATCTGTATCCTACATTGTGCTTTTTTGAAGGAACAGAAGTCAGTATCGGGCGAGGAACAGATATCCCTTTTCAATGTGTGGGTCACCCTAAAATGGAAGTGGATGTTCTTGAAGATTTGTATTCATTTAAACCGGCACCTAACGAAGGAGCGAAGAAGCCAAAGTTAGAGGGCGAGACTTGCTATGGTTATGATTTCTCGCAAGATGATATTAAGGAACTGAGAGAAAAGAAAAAAGTTGACCTGAGTATTTTGAAAGAGTTTTATGAGAGGCTCGAGATGGGAGATTCATTTTTTCTTAAAAACAACTTTATAGATCTATTGGCTGGTAATGCTCGACTAAAAGAGGAGATTAAAGGAGGTAATTCGATTGAAGAAATCCGTAAAGGTTGGGAACCAGCACTATCAGAGTTTAAAGAAATGAGAAAGCAATATTTGCTGTATACAGATTTTAATTAGAATCCGAAGTCAGGTAGTCTTGCTTTTAACTTTTCTCTCCAATCAGAGTACTTTTTCAGTTTTGTCTTATCAGCTTTGATAAGCTTTATAGTGTCTCTCATGTAGCTTCTCCATTTGTAAGCCCAAATGAAAGTGAAAGCAGGGACAATGAGAAAGTATGCTAAGCAAATGAAGTATATCGGCCATCTACCCAAATCTGTGGGGAGGAATTTAGGCAATATCCAAAAAATCGGAAGGTTGTAGAGAAGGAAAAACAATCCTCCTAACATAATTTTTACTCCGCTCCAAAATACTTTGCGCTTGAACATTTTCTCAACCATAGTCTTTGCGATCAAATAAGGAACAAGGCTATGTACTAGTCCAACTAAAAACAGTGGGAACAGAAATGTTAAGAATAAAAAGTTCTCAATTAATGATTTTTTATTTCCTGCCTTATGAAAATCATTTACTTGCGTTTCAGTAAATGTTTCTTTTTCTAATTCATCAAAGTATTGATCCGTATCCGCTTTAAGTGATACCCATTTCTGGTCATCTTCACTGTAATTCTCATTGATAGAATTCGCCACCCTTTGCGAATAACGATACCTTTGTTCCATAGAAATTCCGGCATTGTATTCTTTTGCGTTCATTCCTCGTCTGCTCAGAATAAGAATGTGCTCTAGAAAATCAGCTAAACTTTTATCTTCAATGTAAGTGATGTTCTTTTTAATTCCTTCGCCGATATCCTTGGTTAGGTCGTTAACAGTTTTTGCTGGGTTTTCTTTGTACGCCTTTTCGTAATCTTTTAAGAAGATCAATTCACCACATACCAACAAGGTGTCAGATCTAAAAACGCTTGGATCGCTATAGTTAAGACCAATTGGTTGAATCTTAATATCATGCTCCCAATTTGTTGAATCCATGGTGCCTAACCCTAATCTCGCAGCACCTTTTTTCATAGGCTTTAATGAACGAATAAAAGTATCATCCGTATAACCTTCTCCAAAAAGAATAACCGATTTCTTGCGCTTTAAAACTTTGGCAACCCCCGAAAATACTTTTTTATTCTTTTCATATGTTCCTGCTCCGTCTCTGTCAGCTCTGTAGATTGGGACCATATGAGATGCCCAAGTAATTGGTTGTAACCATTTCTTAAAAACATCACTTCTTGTCATGAAAAAGATGATAGGCCATTGAGAATTAGCCGCTACTAAGGGGTCTATAAATGCGCTTGGGTGGTTTGAGACAAAAATGGTTTGAGCATTCAATTTTCTTTGAGAAAAAATATTATTTCTTCTTCTGAAAAATATGGTAAACGCATAAGGAAGTGCTATTCTTAATATTATATAAACCGGTCTCATAAAGTCGACGCAAAATTAAATAAAATCTGTTAAAAAAACCTAAAGGGTAAGCGGATTAAGAAGTCTTGCCCTATTTTTGAAAGTCAGAGACACGGAAATTGAATAGCAATAGATTTAAAATATTAATTGGATTAATGTCTGTAGCAGTAGTGGGACTGTTATTACTTCAGTTCTTCTGGTTAACAGATGTTCACGAACAGGCCAATAATAAGCTAGAAGAAGATGTTCAAACTTGCCTGAATAAAACGGCTATTGATTTAGAACATGCTGAAACTATGCAGTTGATGAGTCCAGATGCCTATCAGCAAGGGCTTCAGGGTTCATATACTGATTTTGTTCGCTCTGAGTTCGGAGAAGTGATGTCAGCTAAAGAGGCTATTGTTGTGAGGGATACTGTTATATATAAAGGAGGCGATCCAATGCACTTTCTGGTTGTTAGCGGTACTTCAATTGACACTGCCACTGGATTGAGTACAGAGCACAAAGTGATCACTAAAAACTTGGGAGAAATTACTCCAACCAACATTGAGAATTCAGTGCTAGGTTTAAGTGATTCCAATGCTTTTGCAATTCAATTGAATAAGAGTTTTGAGCGTCAAATCATGAACAAAGCGAATCATATCAATGAGTTGATGATGAAAATTTTTGCAGGCAATTTCTTTGATGACATCACTTTAAGACTCAATCCTTATTTGCTTGATTCACTTATGAGTCGCAATTTAACAGCTCTTAAAATTGACACTTCATTTACCTATAATGTTTTGGATAAAACCGGGCAACCCGTAGAATTCAAAAATTTTAGTTCCCACTTCGATAGTTCCTTGACCGATAAAAAGTATGTGGTAGACCTTTATCCAAATGATGTGGTTTCTGGAGGTCAGCAAATTGTGGTTGCTTTCCCCGAGCAGAATTTAATGGTTTGGAAAACAATGACAGGTACTCTGGTTGGCTCAATCATTTTAGTTTTGATAGTGTTGCTCGCCTTTTATTTTGCGGTATCCACCATCTTTAAGCAAAAGAAGTTATCTGAAATTAAGAATGATTTCATTTCGAATATGACCCATGAGCTCAAGACTCCAATTTCAACCATTTCTTTGGCCTGCGAAGCAGCAAGAGATCCTGATGTTGGGGCTGATGAAGAGGCTGTGCAATCTTTCATTGGGATGATTGATCAAGAGAATAAGAGATTAGGAAAGTTGGTTGAGAATGTATTGCAAACAGCTTTAATTGATAAAGGAAAATTGAAGTTAAATCTTGAAGAAATTGCTCTCAATAAAATGGTTGATGATACCGTTAACACTTTCCAAATCAGGTTTAAGGATAATGGCGGAGATATTAAGATTAGAACTTTGGACAAGATCAATTGGCATGTGGATAAAATACATTTTGGAAACATCCTTTTCAACTTGTTAGATAATGCTCTCAAGTATTGCAAGGGTGCTCCTCAGGCAATTGTTGACCTTAGAAAGACCAAAAAAGGTTTCGAACTTGCAATTGAAGATAATGGAATCGGCATTGAAAAGGAGAATCAAAAAAGAATATTTGAAAAATTATACCGTGTACCTACAGGAAACGTTCACAATGTGAAAGGTTTTGGATTAGGATTGAATTATGTGAGTGCGGTAATCGAATTGCATAACGGACAAATTGATGTTGAAAGTCAATTAGGAGAAGGGGCAACATTTAAAATAACAATGAATCATGAGTGAAAAAGTGAAGATATTATTAGCCGAAGATGATACGAACCTCGGTAGCCTCTTGTCAAATTATTTGAAAGCGAAGAACTTTGATGTCACCCTTTGTGTTGACGGAGATATTGCAACAAGAAGATTCAAAGAGCAACTTTATGATTTCATCATTTTAGATGTGATGATGCCTGTTAAAGACGGCTTTACTGTAGCAAAAGAAATTAGACAAACCGATCAAGAAGTTCCTATCTTATTCTTAACGGCAAAGTCAATGAAAGAAGATAAACTGAGTGGTTTCGAAGCTGGAGGAGATGACTATTTGACAAAACCCTTTGCAATGGAAGAGCTCTTAGCAAGAATAAATGCGATTCTTAAAAGGTCATATAAAGAAGGTAAAAAAGAAACAACATTTTCTGTAGGAGATATTCAGTACGATTACTTACAGCAAACCATTCTGGCCACCGGAGCTGAAGCAAAGAAATTGACAACAAAAGAAAACGAACTATTCTATCTCTTAATTAAGAATGCCGGTGAAGTTTTAGATCGAAATGAAGCCTTAAACCATGTGTGGGGAGATGATAACTACTTTAACGGCAGAAGTATGGATGTTTACATCACTAAATTGAGAAAATATCTTGGAGCCTCTAAGAAAGTTGAAATCATAAACGTTCACGGAAAAGGATTTAGACTTCTCGCTAAGTAAACAACAATTTCTTTAATTAGTTGTTAGTTTTGTTAAATGCAATCAACTGATAAGGAGCATATCGCTTTACTTGCTGACGCCTGTGTTCAGAACAACCTGAAACATCTTGTTATTTCACCAGGTTCTCGTAATGCTCCCTTGATCACTGCATTTGAATCTCATCCTGAAATCAATACGTATTTAATTCATGATGAAAGAGTGGCTGGATTCACGGCTCTAGGTCTATCTGAATCATTAGGAGAAGCTGTTGCTTTATGTTGTACATCTGGAACGGCACTTTTAAATTATTCACCAGCATTAGCTGAGGCATATTATAGAGAGCTTCCTTTGGTTGTTTTTTCAGCTGACAGACCATCTGAACTCATAGACCAAGGTGATGGACAAACCATGAGACAATCAGAGGTTTACTCAAATTTTATAAAACGTTCATTAAATCTTCCTTCTCAAGATGATGCCAATTTATCATCTGCGATTTCAGATCTGTTTACAGAGATATCTGCGCATCCATATGGACCTGTTCATCTGAATATCCCTTTAGCAGAGCCGCTTTATGGTGTTAAGGATTACAGTGGTTTTGAGAAGGTTCAGTCTCAATCCAAAGAGCATTTACAATTATCTACCGATCAAAAAGAGACCATTAAAAACTCTTGGAATTTAGCTAAAAAGAAATTGGTTATTGTCGGTCAAATGGGAGTCGATAAAGCTTTAGAGCAACAGTTGGTAAATCTATCTGAGGATCCTTCAGTGGCTATTTTGGTTGAAAACACCTCTAATATTCAGCATTTCCCAAGAGTAATTCATTCAATTGATAGAACTTTAGAAGCGATTGGTGAAATTGAAAAAGGCAATTTTCATCCTGATTTAATTTTATCTATTGGAGGCGCGATAATTTCAAAACGCATTAAAGCGTTTTTGAGAACATCAGAGGCTGCAACAAGCTGGAGGGTTGGTGAATTCAATCTAAATGAAGATACTTATCAGTCAAATCCTGATCATTATAAAGTTTCACCCTTCAGTTTTATTTCAGTTTTGAATGAAGGGGATTACTTGCCCTTATCAAACTTTGGAGGTGCTTGGAAACAAAAAGACCTCATGGCTAATGAAGCTCATTTTGATTTTTTGAGATCTACTGCATTTAGTGATTTGAAAGCTTTTGAAGTAATTCTTGATTCAATCCCTGAGTCAGCCAATTTGCATATGGGCAATAGCTCAGTTGTGAGATACTGTCAATTATTTAATCCGGTTAGATCAACTAAGTATTTTTCAAATCGCGGAGTTTCTGGAATTGATGGCTGTTCGAGTACGGCTGCAGGATATTCTATGGGGAATCCAAATGAATTGAATGTTTTAATCTCAGGCGATATTTCTTTCTTCTATGATTCAAACGCTTTTTGGAATCAGAGTCTAAAAGACAATTTAAGAGTCATAGTTATTAAAAATGGCGGAGGAGGTATTTTCCAAATCATTGATGGTCCCAAAAATTCAAAACATTCAGAAACATTTTTTGCGCCATTTGAGGCATCAGTAAAAGGAGTTTGCGATACATATAACTTAAATTATCTCTTGGCTCGAAACGAAGAAGAATTGAACAGTTCATTCGAAAAACTATTTGAAATTCATGAGAATGGGAGACCTGTTATTCTTGAAGTAGATACATCTGATTGTGATAATGACGGCATTTTGAAAGGGTATTTCAACTCCATTTCAAACTTGAAAAAAACCTAATACCAACCTTTTTATGTAACTTTCGTTTAATCAGGTACTCAAAACCTAACAATTTAAACATGAAAAAACTAGCCTTAATTTTCAGTGCTTTCTTAAGCACGGCTGCCATGTCACAAATGACAATGGCGGGAGCTGCAACTCAATTGGGAGGATGTGACTGCTATCAATTAACTGCCGCAACAATTGCGCAAAAAGGAGCGATTTGGAGCCCTTCACCCCTCGATTTAGCAAATGACTTTGATATGAGTTTTGAAGTTTATTTAGGAGCCAATGATGGTGGAGCAGATGGAATGACTTTTGTGCTTCAAGAAAATTCTAATGGAATTGGGGATATTGGACATTCACTTGGTTATGAACCACCGGTATCTAATACCAATCCAATTTCAAATCAGTCAATAGCAATTGAGCTTGATACGTGGAATAGTGCACCGACAGTAGCTAGTGATGTACCATATGATCACATTGGAATTAGTTCAAACGGAATCGTAGAACATGATATTTTCGGACCTGAGGCAATTGACATTGGAAACATAGAAGACGGCTTGTATCATACTTTTAGAGTTCAATGGCTGCAAGCAATTAACACCCTTATCGTTTATATTGATGGTAACATTGAAATTAACTTGATTGGTCAAGATATTCCAGATCTTTATTTTTCTGGGAACGAAACTTTATATTATGGATTCACTGCCAGTACAGGTGGTGCTGTAAACGAAACTAGAGTATGTGCCTACGGAAATAGCTCGTTTACAAATGACCTTTCTTCAGTTTGTCCAGGAAGCCCGATAGCGTTCACAGGTACAGGAAACTCTGATACGGGAATCATAAATGGATGGTCTTGGGATTTCGGAGATGGATCACCTACAAGTACTGACCAAAATCCAAACTATACTTATACGATTCCAGGTGATTACACTGCTGAATTAACTATGACAGATGGTTTTGGATGTGATTATGTGAGTACTACATCTATTACAATTCTTCCGGACATTACAATGGATATGGATTCTACTGGTGTGACATGCTTTGGAGATACTGATGGTTCAGGAACTTCAACTCCAACCAATGGAACAGGACCTTATGTTTATTCTTGGGATGATACAGGAAGTCAAACTACGGCCACAGCTACAGGATTAGCTCCAGGAACATACGTAGTGACAGTGACTGATGACTTAGGATGTGTCGGTGAAGATTCAATAATAGTTGATGAACCTATTGATATCACCTTGGTAATGAGCGGAACAGATGCAATTTGTTACCAAGATTCTTCAGGTACAGCATCAGTTGTAGCTTCAGACGGAACACCTGCATATACTTATGCATGGGATGATTACTTATCTCAAACAACAAGCACAGCTTCTAATTTACCAGCAGGAACCTATAATGTGACTGTAACTGACGATAATGGATGTACGAAGACGGATATGGTAACTGTTGTAGACGGACCCCAAATTATCATTACGGGTGTAACAACAACTGATAACGGTACCGGAAACGGAAGCATTGATATTACAGTAACTGGCGGAGTAGCACCATACACTTATGCATGGGATAATGGAGAAACGACAGAAGATATTTCTGGATTGACTGATGGCTTCTATACTGTTACAGTGACTGACGATAATGGATGTACTGAAAGATTCACTTTTGATGTGAAATCATCTGCGAGTGTTGGAGGTTTTGCTGAGGCAGGATTTACAGTTTATCCGAATCCTTCAAATGGAATCTTCACTATTAAAGGGTCAGGAAACTATGATATTAGAATCTTAGATTTGAGTGGGAAGATCGTTTATGCCGGAAACCACTCTGAAAACTCAGAGATTTCAATTGAGAATATTCAAACAGGAATATACCTGATAAATCTTACAAAAGGTGATGATACTTATATTGATAAGTTGATTATCAGATAATTAAATAAAAATTAAGACTAAAAAGGTTTGTGCGTTTCGTGCAAACCTTTTTTGTTTTACGCATTTAGCTGTTCAAGACTGAAAAAATAATTCGTTAAAAAGCCAACGTTTAAGTCGTATCTTCGTTCTTTTTTACGTGAGGCTACTACTATCGTTCATATTGTTATGCGCACTTTCTGCGGATTCTTTGGGTCAAATGACCACTCAAGGTACCACTACTGGTGCATGTGACTGTTATCAACTAACAGATAATGTTGCTGCTTCAGGTGGAGCTATTTGGAGTCCTACTACCATAAGTTTGAACGACCCCTTTGATTTTAGTTTTGAAGTAAATCTAGGTTGTGAAGATGTTTGGGGAGCTGACGGAATGGTGTTTGTGCTTCAAGAAAGTGGAACCGGAGTAGGAGGGATTGGTAACGGAATCGGTTATGGAACTTATGGAGGAAATCCTAATCCACTTTCAGCCAACTCAATTGGAATCGAAATAGATACATGGAACTCTAGTCCAGCAGTAGCGACTGATATTGCAAGTGATCATATCGGAATGAATTCAGGCGGAGGTAATGAGCATGATGTTGTTGCACCTATAGCGATTCCTAATATCGAAGATTGCGCCTATCACACTTTTCAAATCACATGGGACCCAATAGGGCAGAACCTTGAAGTGATTCTTGACGGAAACTCGATCTTCGTTTATAATGGAGATGTGGCAACTAACTTCTTCGGCGGTAATACAGATGTGTTCTTTGGTTGGACAGCTGGAACAGGCGGAGTGACAAACATTCATTCAGCTTGTATGTATCGAAATGCGGCATTTACTCCTGATATAACTGCTATTTGCGAAAACGGAACAGTGAATTTTACCGATAACTCAACTTCTGATTTGAATATGATTACCGGCTGGTCTTGGAATTTTGGAGATGGTTCTCCAATTGATAATACCCAAAACCCTTCTCATACTTACACAACTGCTGGTGTGCATACGGTGACACTCACAATGACAGATATTTCAGGGTGCACCGATCAAGCGACAGTTGACATTACTGTTACTCCTGGTTTAAACATTAACATGACTCAACAAAACGTAAGTTGTTTTGGATTTAATGATGGAGAAGGTACCGCTACATCAACGAATGGAACGGCACCATTCATTTACTTATGGGATGATTTAGGTACACAAGGAACACAAACGGCGACTGGTCTTGCTCCAAATACATATAATGTCTTGGTGACAGATGATGTCGGATGTACTGGTACTGGTTCAGTTACTATTACAGAGCCTGTGGCCTTAACGATTGCAAATGTAACTCCGGTGGATGCTACATGTGGAATTAATAATGGTCAAATAACTATCACTGAAGCCGGAGGAACAGGTCCCTTTCAATATTCGATTGATGGCGGTACAACTTTTCAAGCTGGGAATAACTTTACTGGCTTAGCTCCTAACACATACAATGTTGAAGTATTAGATGCTAACATGTGTTCAATAACAACAACAGCCACGGTGAATTCAAACTCAACACTAGTTTTAAATTCACTTGTTGTTACAGATGAAGTTTGTGGGCAAGCTGATGGAACAATAACCGCAAACGTATCTTTAGGTTTGGCACCATATCAATATTCAATTGATGGCGGGGCAACTTATCAGCCAGGCAATGTTTTTTCAAATTTAGTTGCCAATGTTTATACAGTTCAAGTTCTTGATGGCAACAATTGTATAGTTACCGGTAATGCTACAGTTAATAGCCCATCTACTTTGGTCATTGATTTGATAACACCAACTGACCCTTCTTGTGCAGGTTTCGCAGATGGAGAAATTGATGTGACAGCATCAGGCGGCACGGGACCTTATACTTACAGTGTAGATAATGGTGTGACATTTCAAGGAGGAACTAATTTCGCAGGACTAATTGATGGATTATATGATGTAATTGTTGAAGACGCAACAGGTTGTCAAACTCCAGGAAATACAACATTAACTGATCCATTAGCTGTGAACATAGATAATGTAACTCCAGTTGATGTATCGTGCTTTGGAGATACTGATGGCCAATTAACAATTGCTGCTTCTGGAGGAGTACCTGGATATACATATAGTATAGATAATGGAATCACTTTTCAAGCAGGCACAAATTTCACGAATTTAACTCCAGGTAATTATGATGTTCAAGTCAATGACAATAATGGGTGTCCGGCAAATGTCATAGTAACTGTTGGAGAGCCAACTCAAGTTCAAATTGACAATATTGCAGTAACTGATGTCACTTGTAACGGATTAGCAGATGGGGCCGTAACAATTACTGTTTCTCAAGGTACGCCAGCCTATACTTACTCAACTGATGGCGTTAATTTTCAAGCGGCAAATGTATTCAATGGACTTGGCGCAGGAAACGTGACGGTAGATGTTCAAGATATGAATGGATGTCCTGCTCAAGGAAATGCCGTGATTTCAGAATCACAGCCATTAGTGGCTAGCTTAGGAAACGATACCACTATTTGTATTGGTGGTACGGCAAATATTTGTGCTACAACAGTTGGTGGTACTGCACCATTTGATTTTTCATTTAACGGAATCTCAAATGGGGCAAATAACTGCATTAATTCGCCAATTGCAGCAAACTTTGATTTAATTGTGACAGATGCGAATGGCTGTACTTCGGCTCTTGTTAGTCAAGAAGTTTTCCAATTTACCGCTCTTACTGTGATTGCTGGAACTGATGCCACGATTTGTGCTGGAGATCAAGTTCAATTAACAGCAGAAGCTAATGGAGGAGATGGCGGCCCTTACATATACACTTGGGTAAATCAAAATGATTTGTCTACTCTAAATGGAGCTGTTCAAAATGTTAATCCAACGGTGAACACGGTTTATACAGTTGGAGTACAAGATGGATGCGAAACGCCTCCTATCACGGCAGATGTTACAATTACAACCCATCCCGTTCCACAAATAGTTATTACTCCAGATGTAACAGAAGGATGTGAGCCAGTTGAAGTGTTATTCTCTAATGATACTGATCCTACTTTATTGGTTTCAACTAATTGGGAATTTGGAAATGGTGAAGTACAAAACGGAAACGGAACAATATCGAATCAAGTTTATGATGAACCAGGATGCTATGACGTCTACGCGCAAATAACTACAGTGAATGGTTGTGTAGCGGATACCACTTATCAAGATTTAATTTGTGTTTACGAATTACCTGTTGCTCAGTTTGCATGCAATCCTGAAGATCCTGATCAGTTAAATCCTGAAGTGACTTTTGAAAATCTTTCTACGGGCGGTCAATATTATGATTGGACTTTTGGTGATGGTAATGGATCTGCCGATTTTAGCCCGACCAATGTTTATCCTGAAATAGGAGCTCAAACTTATTTAGTTCAGTTAACCGTGTCTACCGATTACGGCTGTACAGTTCAAACAGAGAAATACGTGACTATTGACGAAGTAGTACAGTTCTATGTTCCTAATGCGATTACAGTAAATTCTGATGGCTTTAACGAATCATTCTTGCCAATATTTTTACCTGGATTTAATCCACTAGGATATTCTCTTCAAATCTTTGACAGATGGGGAGTGTTAATGTATGAAAGTCAAGATATTCTTACTGGATGGGACGGCACTTACCTAGATGTTATTGTTCCAGAAGATGTTTATGTATGGAAGATTGAATTCAGAGAAAATCAAACTGATAAAACATATCGTCATTTCGGACACATTTCTGTTCTGAAATAAAGCTTATTTTTGTGTAAAAGCACATTTAATGATTAAGCTAACAACCCTATTAATTCTTCTTGTTTCTTTTACATCATTTGCACAAGAATTTGATTTTTCAAAACAATGGACGTTTTTAGGTCCAGACAAAAAACCACTTGAAGATAGAAGACAGTCGGCAACAGGAATTGGACCAGTTGACCATATTGAGGTGAATCAAAACCACAAAGGGTTTTTATTGGCTTGTTCACTTAATGGCGGTTTGTTCTACACTACAAATGGTGGTGAACAATGGTATAATGCTGGCTCAGATGATTGGGATTACTCAGGTTGTTCAATGGCAACATATCATCCAACAAGTTCAAGTACCATCTTTGCAAATTCTTGTAAAAACAATCCGAACGGTTCAGTTGGTAATATTGGTTTTAAAGGAGGTGTATACAGAACATTCGATCAAGGAATAAGCTGGGAACTAATTGGCGGAAAAGAGTCTTTCATTAATTCTGAGTTCCTTAAAATATTCGGTCTAAAAATCAATCCATCAAATGCTGATGAATTGATAGTGTATACTTCTGAAGGAGTTTATAAGACAGATCATTGTTTGGCTGATGAGGTAAAATGGATTAGAATTCCTGACATTAAGGGATGGGTTTACGACATGTCTTTTTATGGTGACCAAGCCTATTTCACTCAAATGCAGCACGGAAAGTGGTCAATCTATACAGGTCCGTCTACCAAACTGCATGAGTCAAAAAGATTAGATTTTTCAGATATAATGATTGATGCAGTTGACGGATTGAATGTCAAGCCAAAAGGAGATGATTTATTAGTCCTCATCAATTATAAGAGGAAAGGAGATGAGCTTCATTTAGTAGATTTAAAAACAGGAGATCATCAACAAATTTTAAAAAACCAGAAGGTGATTTTTGGTAAAGGAGAAACCTTTGAAGTTTCACCTCATGATGATAATGAAGTAATGCTGGGTTATAGCACAACCATTAAAAGGTGGTCAATTTCTGAAAAGGCAGAGAACAGAATTAAGGGAGGTTATCATGTTGATATTGAAGATGTGAAGTATGACCCATTCAATAAAGAGGTGATTTATTTGGCTACCCATGGAGGTGTTTACATCACCTATGATAATGCTAAGAGTTGGATATCTAAGTCAAACGGAATTGGAATTGCTGAGGTTGAAGGTTTAGCTGTGTCTGAAGCTGACAATAATGTAATGGCAATTGGTTGCTTTCATGATGGTAGCTCTTATCGAGCCGATTTTGATAATAAAGGCATCTACGAATGGAAGAACATAAACGGTGGAGATGGATTAATACCAGTGATCCCTGACAATGATTTGAAAACAGTTTATACTTCTAATCAATACACGGGAGGCGGAATGTTTCATTCACCAGACTCAGGAAGAACAAAAAAGAACCTCCATAACTTAAGTGGTGTGAGAACTTCAGGTTGGCAGATGGCAGCAGTTCTTCATCCAGAAGAGCAAGAAATGATATTCTTCAATTTTGAAGTGCCAAGCGGCTCAGGAAAAGGAAATATTGACATTGGCAGAACGAATAAACCTCAAGAAAGAAAAAGCTTAGAGCGTGTTACAAATTTTGCGGTTTCTCACAACATTGAGAAGTATACAATTTACGGAATTTATAATTCTAAAGATCATCCTAATGTGATGTTCGCCCATATGATTCAACCTGTCGTTGATGAAAACGGGAAACCTAAGAATGCGCATAGAGTTTTCAGAACAGACAATTGCATGTTAAGCGATTCTTTGCTTGTTCACTCTTGGTATGAAGTTGATATACCAAGAAGTGATTGGATTTCTTCAATTCAATTAGATGCGAAGTCGCCTAATAAGATGTTGATTTCATATGTTTCGGGAACATATGGTACTGAGAATACTGATCAAGATTACGGATTAATCTACGCCATGAAGTTGAAAAAATCTACAAAAGAGGTTAAGCGTGAAATGGACATTAGTAAGAATTTAGAATTCTCCTTCACGGGTCGTTACAATTTGGTAAGTGATGGAAACGGAGGTTACTTTTTTGGGACACGAACAGGAATCTACTGGGGAAGTAAAAAGACAATGAAGGGAAAAAGAGACTGGCAAAAAATTGGATATTCTACACCTCATTGCAAGGTTCATGGACTCCATTATTCTGAAGAAAGACGAGTATTAACTGTTGGTTATTATGGAAGAGGAGTTTGGAGATACGAATTCTAAACTGTTACTTTCATTCTCTAATTGCATTAAAGAATAAGAATACTTAATATTACAAACACAAAGCACAGCATATGTCAAACGAAGTTATTTTATTTCTAAAAGGAGCAGTTTATATCTCACCAGCAGTAGCGCTATTTGGTTCTGCGTATTATTTTTCAAACAAATGGTTTGATGTGCAACAAGATAAGTTGAAGTTAAAGGCGAGTGAGCAACAACAAGCTGCTAGAATGATGCCTTCGGCTTCAAAAGAAATGAATAAAGACTTGATGGCAATGCAGGTAGATGCAGTTCAGAGGTTAGTTTTATTTTTAGAGCGAATTGCTCCTAACAATATGATCATGCGTTTGAATAATCCTGGATTACCAGCTGGAGCTTTTCAAGCGAAATTATTGGAAACGGTAAGACAAGAGTTTGAACACAATTTAGCACAGCAAATTTATATTTCACCTGAAGCTTGGAGAATTACAAAGAATAGTAAAGAAGAAGTATTGAAAATTATCAATATGGCTGCTACAAAAATGCCTCCAACGGCAATGGCAAACGATTTAAGTAGAGGGATTTTTGAGATTACTGCTCAATTAGAGCATCAGCCAACTGAAGGAGCAATTGCTTTCTTGAAAGATGAATTGAATAAGAATGTTTTTCACGCTTAACGAAATCCTCCTGGAGGACGATTTCCACGCATCAATCTTTGAGTCAGGCTGATAAAGAGTCCTACCATTCCGAATATACCAACAGTTAATCCTGCATAGTACAAATAGTCTAACCGCAGAATGCTTCTTAATGTTACCGTGTATGCTAGTAGGCCAATTCCGGCAATGGCACAAATCATCCATACTGCTTCCATAAAGGATATAATGCCCTTTCGTCCGGCTATGAAAATGAGACCGAAATTGAGTACGCACATTACGAGAATGCCATAAACGCCAGTATAAACTAAGACTTCAACCATTTAATAATAAATAGATTAACTGATTGTAATACGATAAAAAGGTAGAATAGGTTAGCCCATTGTATGAAAGACGCTTTGAACGTCATCATCTTCTTCAAGACGTTCAATCAATTTATTGACATCCTGTTCTTGCTCTTCGTTCAAAGAAACAGTGTTCAAAGGAATTCTTTCAAGGTTTGCTTCTTTGATCTCATGTCCTAATTGTTCGAGTCCAGACTGAATATTACCAAAGTCTTCAAATTGACCATAGATAATGATTTCATTTTCTTCTTCATCCTTGTCAATTTCTTCGCCTCCGTGATCAATCATCTCGAATTCAAATTCTTCAACATCTAATTCGCCAGCGTCAATTTTGAACATGCATTTACGTTCAAAAAGAAATTCAACACTACCACTTGTACCTAAAGACCCCTCACATTTATTGAAACAAGCTCTCACATTGGCAACAGTTCTTGTAGAGTTGTTAGTCAGAGTTTCAACCAAGATAGCAACTCCATGCTGAGCATAGCCTTCATAAACTCTTTCATCCCAATCTTCTTGGTTTTTGTCAGTCGCTTTTTTGATGGCACGCTCAACATTGTCTTTCGGCATGTTTGCAGCCTTCGCATTTTGAATGAGGATACGTAATTTTGAATTCGCATCAGGGTCAGGTCCGTTCTCTTTTGCTGCTTTGGTTATTTCTCTACCGATTTTAGTAAAGGTTTTAGACATTGCGCCCCAACGCTTTAATTTACGTGCTTTTCTAAATTCAAATGCTCTTCCCATTTCAAAAAAATTGATTCAATTCAAATATAATAAATAAGGATTAGATTCTGATGAGATCTATGCGATTGCAGAAATCATTTCAGCCCTCATCAATGCCAACTCTTCTTCGGCATTTTCTAAGGTCAAACTTCTTGGCTGAAGAAATGAGAAAGTCACTTTGACACCTAGACGCTTCAAAAACTTCCCTTTATGATCTATTTTGCCGGTATTCTTTATTGCAATGGGAACAAATAGAGCATTAGGCATTTCCTTTAACAAGGTTTCTATGCCCGATTTTTTGAATGGTTTCATTGGTCCGTTCATTGTTCTTGTGCCTTCAGGAAAAATGCAAACGGCAAATTTCTTTTTATTGATGCGTTTAGCAAATGCTGTTATTTTTCGGATAGATTCTTTCGGCCTAGAGCGGTCAATTGCAACAGATCCACCAAAATTAATATTGAAAGAGACTGAAGGAATGAATTTGGCCAGCTCCTTTTTTGCAATGAATTTAGGATGATGTTTTCTGAACTTCCACATTAAAGGTGGAATATCCCACATTGATTGATGATTTGATAAAAAGACAATAGGTCTGTCTTTTGGTAATTTTTTAAAATCCTTGAATTTTATATTTGTCCCCAATATTGAAAGTGATTTCATCACAGTCAAATTGAACCATGAAGTCATTTTGTCCATTCCGTTTCTTCCGAAAATGAGACGTGACAGCACTAAAAGGGGATGAAATATTAAAAGTATAAGACCAAAAATCAGATAAAATATTGGACTTAAAATGTAGGACAAAATCTTTTTCACGATACAAAGTTACGCTTTAATGACGCGACAATAACAATTATATTTTATTATGTACGCATAATTTATTCGGTATATTGGAATGCTGAGTATGAAAGAAATTTACATTCTCTCCTTAATCATGCTTTCAACAGCATTAATCCAAGTTTCAGAATCGTTTAGACTTTCTACCAGTTGAACTTTTTCGCCACCGTGCTCTTCAAAAATCTCTTGATACTCAACTCCAATTTCAACTGAAGTTTCTAAACAATCGGCAATGAAAGCTGGTGAGAACATCAACAATTTCTTTGCTCCTTCTTTGGCATGATGTTCAACTACCTGGTCAGAGTAGGGTGTAAGCCATGGCGTTTTACCCAATCTAGATTGAAATGCAACAGTGTAGTCTGAATCTTTGAGTCCCAATTTTGCTGCAATCAAACGAGTTGTTTCATAGCACTCATTTTGGTAGCACAATCTGTGTTCAGGTTTATAAGCTTTATCGCAATCACAATTAGCACATTCTAATTCAGGATGAACTTTGGTTAATTGACGCATTGGTAATCCGTGATAAGAGAAGATGACATGGTCATAATCTTCAATGTTGTGCATATTTGCTTTTTCAACAAAAGCATCAATAAATCCAGGGTGATCAAAGAATTCGGCAACTATCTTCACTTCAGGAATTGCCCACCACTTTCGCATTAGCTTCATTACTTTCTCAACTGCAGATCCCGTAGATGCACTTGCGTAATGAGGGAATAATGGAACTACAATGATTTGGTCGTAGCTCGCTTTTTCCATTCGGGCCATTACGTCATCCAAAGATGGGTTTTGGTACCTCATGGCTAGTTCTACGGTCACGTTTTCGTCAGCAAACTTATCTTGAATTTTATCCCTCAAAATTTTTCCGAATGTGAGAAGAGGAGATTCACCATCCCACATGTCCCACAATTCTTTATAGATCTTTGCAGATTTTGGAGCTCTGAAAGGAACAATCACACCATTAACCAATGCCGTTCTTCCAACCGCATTAATATCAATAACACGTGGATCGTTTAAAAATTCAGTTAAGTATTTCCTAACATCCAATGTTTTTGGGCTGTCGGGAGTTCCAAGATTTACCAGTAATACTCCAGTCTTTTTCACTTGAGGCAATTGTTTTAAATATGTAACGCTCTGTCACCTGTAGCAGCAAGAGCTGCTTCTTTAGTTGCTTCAGTGTAAGTTGGGTGCGGATGACAAATTCTAGCCATATCCTCAGCAGTTGCTCTATATTCCATAGCTGTTACCGCTTCCATAATCATATCTGCAGCTCTTGCTGAACACATGTGTACTCCAAGTACTTCATCAGTTTCAGCATCTGCAATAATTTTTACTAATCCCATAATATCCATAGATGCTCTCGCACGTCCTAAGGCTTTTACAGGGAAAGAACCAACTTTATAATTTACACCTTCTGCTTTCAATTCCTCTTCTGTTTTTCCAACAGCAGCAACTTCAGGCCATGTATACACAACACCCGGAATTAGGTTATAGTTCAAATGAGGCTTTTCTCCTGCTAACAATTCAGCAACAAAAACTCCTTCTTCTTCTGCTTTGTGAGCTAACATCATTCCTCTAACAACATCTCCAATGGCATAAATACCTGGTACGTTCGTTTGTAAGTGATCATCAACTTCTATCATTCCTCTATCACCCATCTTTACTCCAGCATTCTCTAGTCCAAGTCCGTCTGTGAATGGTTTTCTTCCTACCGCAACTAAGCAGTAGTCTCCTTCAAATTTAACTTCTTCACCTTTTTTATTCAATGCAGTAACGATAACACCTTTACCAGTGTTCTCAACATTTTGAACTCTGTGTCCGAAGTTGAATTTGAATCCTTCTTTCTTTAGGACTTTAGTAAGCTCTTTAGTAACTGTTGCATCCATAGAAGAAATTATTCTATCAGCAAATTCAATTACGTTAACATTGGCTCCAAGTCTTGCATGAACAGAACCTAATTCTAAACCAATTACTCCACCACCAATAACGATAAGGTTTTTAGCAACTTTATCTAAGTTCAACATTTCTGTTGAAGTGATGATTCTGTCTTTGTCTGGCTCCATTCCTGGAAAATAATTTGGTTTAGAACCAGTAGCAATAATGGTGTTTTTTGTAGTCAGAGTCGTTTCTTTTCCGTCTGGGTCAGTCACCTTAATGTTGTTCTTGTCAACAAATGATCCAACACCTGTATGAACGTCAATCTTATTTTTGTCCATCAAGTATTTTACACCATCACAAGTTTGTGAAACAACAGAGTTTTTACGAGCAATCATTTGCTTCATGTTCACCTTAACAGATGATACATCAATTCCGTGCTTTTCAAAGTCGTGAGTTGCAGTGTGAAAGTGCTCAGAAGAATCAAGTAATGCTTTAGATGGAATACATCCAACATTTAAGCAAGTTCCACCAAGTGTATTATATTTTTCAATGATTGCAGTTTTGAATCCTAATTGAGCGCATCTGATAGCGGCAACATATCCACCAGGTCCAGATCCGATTATAACAACATCATAGTTCATAGTTCAATTTTTTGATTAGTTAAATCTAGTTATTTTTTTATAGTCAATGACTGCATGATTTCATGCGCTATTTTCTTCCAAGGTCTATGTCCTTTTTTTGGAGCGTGAAATGTACACGAAAGCAATTGTCCTTTATAAGAGGTAAAAAACAACAGTTCATAAAACTTGTTTGGTTTTTTATTAATGTATTCAATGAGTCCAACTTTGTGGCCATTTATCACTTTTACTCCTTGATCTTTCCATTTAGCATTTGGATGTAACTTTTTAAGAATTTTCTCAAAGCGAATTGTAAGCATTGGTATACCAGATTCTTTGCTAGCGATTGCTTCAGCATCAAAAGCTATTCTCACATCTTTGCTCATATTTGAGTATGCAAGATCAGGCTGAACAGCACTGTTGTACACCTTTTTCATTCTGCCTTCGCTCATTAATTCGAAAGCTGCCGGAATCTTAATTGATACCTGTTTATTAAACAGTTCAATTGTTCCTAGTGTTACATCTGGTTTTTTTCCTGATGTCAATAAAAAGAATAATCCGATTAAAAGAAAGGCGTTTCTCATCTTAGTTTAATTCAGCTAGTTTTTCTTCAAGAATCTTGATCTTATTTAAAGCGTCTGCTTCTTTTTTCTTCTCACTCGCAACTACTGCTTCAGGTGCATTGTTCACGAAGCGCTCATTGCTCAGTTTCTTACGAACAATAGTTAATGATCCTTTAGCATATTCAAGTTCTCCTTCAATTTTCTCTTTTTCTGCTTCAACATCAACTTCTTCTCCGAAAGGAATGAAGAACTCATTGTTTTGAACGATAAATGAAAATGAATTGGCAATCTTTTCGTCTACATAGGCTAGATTATCAAGATTCCCCATTTTTGAAATCACAGTGTCAAATCCATCTGCTTTTGTAGCATTGATTTTCACAGACAAATCAATCTTCACCTTATTCGGAATATTGTTCTGTTTTCTGATGTTTCTAATGTTTGATATAATTTCAGATGCAGTTTCAAAGCTGCTTAAGATGTCTTTGTTAATACTTTCAACCTCTGGCCAGGCAGCAACTATTATATCTTCACCTTCCTTTCTGTCTCTCAGCCAATGCCAAATCTCTTCAGTAACGAAAGGAGTGAAAGGATGCATCATTCTCAACACTTTTTCAAAGAATTGCTTCGTTTGCTCTAATGTTGCCGCATCAATTGGCTGCTTGTATCCAGGCTTAATCATTTCAAGGTACCAAGAACAGAAGTCATCCCATACAAGCTTGTAAGTTGTCATCAATGCATCAGACAATCTAAATTTGTCAAAAGAACCATTAATAGATTCTAAGGCAGCATTAAGTTTACTGTTGAACCACTCAATCGCTAACTTGTTTTCTTCAGGTTGAGGGATATCTCTCTCTTCCCACATATTAACTAGCCTGAAAGCATTCCAAACTTTATTTGAAAAGTTTCTTCCTTGCTCGCATTGAGAGCTGTCAAATGGTAAGTCATTCCCGGCAGGAGATGAAATCAAAATTCCAACTCTTACTCCGTCTGCCCCATACTGATTAATAAGTTCAATCGGATCAGGTGAATTACCTAATGATTTTGACATTTTTCTTCCAAGTTTATCTCTTACAATTCCTGTGTAATAAACATTCTTGAAAGGAATTTCATCTAAGTATTCTAATCCAGCAATAATCATTCTCGCTACCCAGAAGAACATTATCTCAGGTGCTGTTACTAAATCATTTGTTGGATAATAGTATTTAATATCTTCGTTTCCTGGTTCTTTCAAACCTTTAAAAACAGCAATTGGCCATAACCAAGAAGAGAACCAAGTGTCTAGTACATCTTCATCTCTTTTTAAATCATCCACAGTAATCATTGTGTCAGATTTTTCGGTTGCCATGCTAGCTGCTTCTTCTGCAGTTCTTGCTACCACAAAGTCATTTTCGCCTTTGCCATAATACCAAGCTGGAATTTGATGACCCCACCACAATTGTCTTGAAATACACCAGTCTTTGATGTTTTCCATCCAGTGACGATAAGTATTTTTCATATTGTCAGGATGAAACTTTATTGTTCCGTCCATAACGACATCAAGTGCTGGTTTTGAAAGTTCTTTCATGTTTACAAACCACTGTAATGAAAGTCTTGGTTCAATCACAGCATTTGTTCTTTCAGAATATCCAACCTTGTTAATGTGGTCTTCAACTTTAATCATATAGCCTAAGTCATCTAATTCTTTGGCGATATTGTCTCTTACTTCAAAACGATCTTGTCCTTCATAATGAAGTCCATTCTTATTCAATGAACCATCTTCATTTAAAATATCAATGGTTTCTAAATTGTGTTTTCCACCTAAGGCGTAGTCATTTTCATCATGTGCAGGAGTCACCTTTAGGCATCCCGTTCCGAATTCCATCTCAACATATTCATCTTGAATGATCGGAATAGATCTGTTAGCGATTGGTACGATAGCTCTCTTGTCTTTCAGATTTGCATATCGCACGTCATTTGGGTTTACACAAATTGCTGTATCTCCTAAAATTGTCTCCGGTCGAGTAGTGGCTATTGTTAACCATTCATCATCAGATCCTTCAATTTTATACCTAACATGATATAGCTTAGAGTTAACTTCCTTATGTAAAACTTCTTCGTCTGAAAGGGCGGTTTTAGCAGAAGGATCCCAGTTGATCATTCTAACCCCTCTATAAATTTTGCCTTTATTGTAAAGGTCAATAAAGGTGTCGATTACAGATTCTGAATAATCCGGGTTCATTGTGAAATCAGTTCTTTCCCAATCACATGAAGCACCTAACTTCTTAAGTTGTTCTAGAATTACTCCTCCATATTTTTCTTTCCAATCCATTGCATGTCCTAAAAACTCAGGACGCGTTAAATCAGATTTCTTAATTCCTTCGGCACGTAGCTTCTGAACAACTTTTGCTTCAGTCGCAATACTTGCATGATCCGTTCCCGGAACCCAACAAGCATTCTTCCCCTGCATTCGCGCTCTTCTCACTAAAACATCTTGAATAGTATTATTCAACATGTGTCCCATATGCAAAACTCCTGTGACGTTTGGTGGTGGAATTACAATTGTGTAAGGCTCTCTGTCATCAGGTGTAGAATGAAAATAACCCTGGTTTGACCAGTGGCTATACCATTTGTCCTCCGATTTGGTAGGATCATATTGCTTAGGAATCTCCATTTGCTTTGTCTAAAAAATTATGGACGCCAAAGTTAGTGAATTCCTATAGACAAAGGCAGATAGAAAGGATAAAATATGAAGGAGATTATAAGTTTATAAACTTACTACAGAGATTCTTTCAGCTCCATTGCTTCTTTTGAGTAGAAAAGGCCTTCCACAATGATTTCGTCTAAGATCTTTTTGGCCCTTCCGTAATTCTTTAATTTGATTAAAGTTTTTGCGAGATACCATTTAGATTCTTGCCTGAAGGCTACGAATCCTTTTTCGTTTTCATACTCTAGCGCTAATTCAAAGAAGTCGAGAGCATTCTGATACTTCTTCATGTTGTAGTAACAGTGGCCAC